>Ga0196981_1000057_pt1 | contig 144587 bp, 148 predicted proteins | sample S3_2013CmetaG_FD_155462 | JGI IMG/M metagenome (GOLD analysis project Ga0196981, IMG submission 155462) | Soil microbial communities from Anza Borrego desert, Southern California, United States - S3_20-13C | ecosystem: Environmental > Terrestrial > Soil > Desert | place: USA: California...
TACCCACACTTATCGGCTGTTACTTGTTAAAGAACCTGTCCGCCGCGCCGCTCAGCCCTTCCAGACCTTCGCAGCACTCGCTGGCAAATCGTTGTGTTTGTCAGCAGCAGAGAAACGAGATTATGAGGCGTTCCGCAAAACTCGTCAACCACTTTTTTTCGTCCGTTTTCGAAAACTTCCGAAAACCTGGTTGACCGCCTCGCCGCCGCGAACACTCGTTGTGGTGTCTCGCGCCTGTTTTCACTTGCGCGTTTCGCGACGGGAGGCGAACTATAGCAAACCTTTTCCGCAGTGCGCAAGCGAATCCGAAAAAATATTTTGCCCGCCCGCGGAAGATATCAATTCGCCATCAGCTGTTGCGGAAGACCGGGGCACGCTTCTCGAGGAAAGCCTTCATGCCCTCCTTCTGGTCGTCCGTGGCAAAAGTGCTATGGAACATGCGGCGCTCGTAGTGCACGCCCTCGGCCAGGGTGGTCTCGTAAGCACGGTTCACCGCCTCCTTGATCATCATGACGACCGGCTGGGACATCGAGGCGATCGTGACGGCGGCGCCGATCGCCTCTTCCATCAGCTTGTCGGCCGGGACGATGCGCGACACCAGGCCGGCGCGCTCCGCCTCGGCCGCATCCATCATCCGCGCGGTGAGGCACATGTCCATCGCCTTGGACTTGGAGACGGCGCGCGGCAGGCGCTGCGTACCGCCCGCGCCCGGCATCGTCCCGAGCTTGATTTCCGGCTGGCCGAACTTGGCGGTGTCGGCGGCGATGATGAAGTCGCACATCATGGCAAGTTCGCAACCTCCGCCCAGCGCATAACCCGCGACTGCGGCAATGACCGGCTTGCGGACGCCGCGGATCTTTTCCCAGTTGCGGGTGATGTAGTCGCCCTTGAAAGTATCCATATAGGTGTAGCCCGCCATGGCAGCGATGTCGGCGCCGGCCGCGAACGCCTTTTCGCTGCCGGTGACGATCATGCAACCGATGTTCTCGTCGGCGTCGAAGGCCGTCAGCGCATGGCCAAGCTCGTCCATGAGCGCATCGTTCAGTGCATTGAGTGCTTTGGGGCGGTTCAGGCGGATGATGCCGACCTTGTCCTGGGTCTCGACGAGAATATTCTGGTAGTCCATGCGGGTCTCCTGAGGAATTGGTAAAGACAAACAGGCAAGATTGTAGACCCGTGCGGAGCGAAGATGGTCGTCCCGCGGACAATTCACCGTGTGCCGGAAACCCTCCCATGCGCAATTGACCTGAGTCAATGCCGGCGATGTCCTGGGTTCCTACGATGAGCCATGTCCCCGGCCAAGCGTTGAAGGAATTGCCATGTTCAAGACCATCCTGGTGCCGACCGACGGCTCCGAACTATCCGACAAGCCGATCAAGGCCGCCATCGAGATGGCGCAACTCACCGACGGCAGGATCGTCGCCATGACCGTCGCCGAGCCCTATCCGTTCACGCCGCTGTACCAGTCGGCCGCCGTCGCTGACGCGACGATCTACGAGGATCGCATGCGCATGGTCGCGCAGGGACACCTGCAGCGCATCGCCGATGCCGCGCGCGAGGCCGGCGTGCCCTGTGAAACCGTGATCGCCCAGTCGTTCAGCCCATTCGAGGAAATCATTGCGACTGCCCGGCAGCATGGCTGCGACGTGATCTTCATGGCGTCCCATGGCCGGAAGGGATTGAACCGCCTCTTCATCGGCAGCGAAACCCAGAAAGTCCTGGCACACACTGACATCCCGGTGCTGGTGTTCCGCTGATTCCGGCCGCAGTCATGCGGGCGGCGATCGAGCGGCGCTTGCGCACTCTCAAATCGCCCCCGCGCGTCTCCTCCTAAGATGGTCGCTCCGTTTCTGCATCGAAACAGGAACCAAGTCCGGCAGGCCGCCTCCAATCCAATCAGCTCCTGGCCGCGTCCCGGCATTCCGGCACCCGGCCTTCGCCATGGAGACAGCAATGCACCACGATTTATTGACTTCGGACATGTCCACCGGCGTGACGGCGATCGACGAGCTGCATCGCGATTTCGCCTGGGCGATGCAACGCGCAGCCAGTGCGCCCGACGAGGCATTCGCCGCCGAGTTCGCGATGTTCGTCAAGCGCGCCGAGCGCACCTTCGGCATCGAGGAACACTGGATGGAGGAAGCGGATTGCCCGCTGCTGCGCGACCATCTTGAGCAGCACGCCCGAGTGCTCGGCGCCCTGCACCACCTGCACGGTCAGGTCATGGCCGGGAATCTGGCGCTCGGACGGGATGTGCTGACCAACATCCTGCCGCAGTGGTTCAGGTTCCATGTCGCCACGATGGACATGACGCTGGCCACCATGATGAGCATGGCGCAGGACGATGTGCTCATCCCGCGCCATTCGCACGCCCCGGCGCATCTGACCTGATGCGGCCTCCGCCGGCCAGGCGCCGGCGAAGAGTCGCCCCTACTGCATCTGCTTCGGCGATGCCTGCTTCGGCAACAGCACCCACACGTTGCCGCGCTGCTTCATGCGGCCGGCCTTTTCGCCGGCATCATGGCCGAATCCCCAGAACACGTCGACACGCACCGCGCCGCGGATCGCGCCGCCGGTGTCCTGCGCCACCATCAGGCGCTGGAACGGCACCGTGCTGTTCGGTTGCGTCGTCGACAGGTAGACCGGCGCGCCGAGCGGCACGAATTGCGGATCGATCGCGATTGACCGCTCCGGGGTCAGCGGAACGCCGAGGGCGCCTTTCGGGCCCCGCTTCGGATCGGTGACCTTCTCTTCCTTGAAGAAGACGAAACTCGGGTTGGCGTTCAGCAATTCTTCCTGGCGGGCCGGGTTGGCGGCATACCAGGCCTTGATCGATTGGGCCGATGCCTGCTCGACGGTCATTTCACCCTTGTCGACGAGATAACGTCCGATCGAGCGGTAGGGATGGCCGTTCTGGTCGGCGTAGGCCACCCGGATGGTTTCCTTCGTGTCGGCAAGATACACGCGGCCCGATCCCTGCACCTGCAGGAAGAAGGCTTCGATCGGGTCGTCGACCCAGACCAGCTCCTTGCCATCGAGCGCGCCCGACTGGATCAGCTCGGCGCGAGAGTGATACGGGATGACCTTGTTGCCGACGACGCGGCCGCGCAGCCGCATGTTCTTGAGATCCGGGTAGACGCCCGCGAGGTCGATGGTCAGCAGGTCCTCCGGCACGCGATAGAGCGGTGTCTGGTACGGTCCGCCGCGCTTGCGGGCACCGCGCAGCAGAGGCTCGTAATAGCCGGTGACCAGTCCGGTCTCGTTGCCGTCCTGGTTCGCCGCGCGGTAGGGCACGAACTGCGTTTCGAAATAGTTCCGCACGGCGGCGCCATCCTTGCCGTCGATGCCGCGTGCGATGGTGCAGACCTCCTTCCAGGCCTCGCGCTTCACGAGCGCGTCGCAGGACTGCAGCAGTGCCGGCCACGCCTCGCGCGGATCGTCGGCGGCCCAGCCCGGCAGCTCCGCGAAGGTCACCGGACGGAGGATCTCGACCGGCTTCACTTCGGCAGTTGCGGGCGGCACGGGCTGGGAAGGCTTCGGTGCGGTAGCGGCCGGCGGCATATCCATCCTGACCGTGGTGCATCCCGACAGCCAGATTGCGAGCGCAGACGCGCTTGCGAGTAAACTGATGCGTTTCAACGACATGGGAAGCTTGCGATGTGGTTACTGATGCTCGAGGCCGGGGTGGCCTTGTTCCTGTTGGTGTTCATCGTCTGGTGGACTGCGTTCCATGGCCGGACACCGAAGCGCCCGCTCAGGGACGAACGCCCGAAGGATAGCGCAAAACCGGCGGACGAAGAGCAGCGGCCCTGATCGCGGCGACCGCAGGCAGCCGCCGCGAGCGCAGTCCCGCAGTCGACATGCCCGCGATCAATGCAATGTGCGCGGCAGCGACAGGACGAATTCCGGGATATTGGCCTCGAACTGCTCGCCATCTTCGGCGACGCAGAAATACTTGCCTACCATCGATCCCTGCGGCGTGGCGATCGTCGCTCCGCTGGTGTACTCGAATTTTTCCCCGGGCTGCAGGTAGGGCTGGTGGCCGACCACGCCCAGCCCGCGCACTTCCTCGACGCGCCCGTTGGCGTCGGTGATCTTCCAGTGGCGGGAGATCAGCTGGGCGGGCGACTGGCCTGTGTTCTGGATCGTGATCGTATAGGCAAAGGCGAACTGGCCGCGGCCGGGATTGGACTGATCTGCAAGATACTGTGTCTTGACGGTCACGGTGAATTCATACACTGCCATAAGGTGTCCTCGATGAAATGGTCGCCGCCGACGCGGCTCGCCCGCGGCGACGTTGCCGGCACGCTCGCTCCCGTCCGCGATTGCACACCAGCGCACGGCCGCTGGCAATGCCGGGCGCCGGCCAGACGGTAGAATACCGGTTTCCCAATCCGTCTGTTTCGCTTCCGATCATGCCCAATTACCGCATCGCGCCCAGCATCCTGTCCGCCGACTTCGCCCGCCTCGGCGAGGAAGTCCGCAATGTCGTCGCCGCCGGCGCCGACATCATCCACTTCGACGTGATGGACAACCACTACGTGCCGAACCTCACGGTCGGCCCGCTGGTGTGCCAGGCGATCCGGCCGCACGTGCAGGTGCCGATCGATGTGCACCTGATGGTCAAGCCGGTCGACCGGATCATCCCGGATTTCGCCAAGGCGGGCGCCAACATCATCACCTTCCATCCGGAGGCCTCGGAGCACATCGACCGTTCGCTGCAGCTGATCCGCGACCACGGCTGCAAGGCCGGCCTGGTGTTCAACCCGGCCACGCCGCTGCATCATCTCGATCACGTGATGGACAAGCTCGACATCATCCTCATCATGTCGGTCAACCCGGGCTTCGGCGGCCAGTCCTTCATCCCGGAGGCGCTGAAGAAGATCGCCGCCGTGCGCCGCCGCATCGACGAATCCGGCCGCGACATCATGCTGGAGGTGGATGGCGGCATCAAGGTCGACAACATCGCCGAAGCGGCCCGCGCCGGCGCCGACACCTTCGTGGCCGGCTCGGCGATCTTCGGCAAGCCCGACTACAAGGCGGTGATCGACGCCATGCGCGGCGAACTGGCCCAAGCTTAAACGGAAGGCGGCGCATGCAACTGACCGGCATCAAGGCCGCGATCGTCGATCTCGACGGCACGATGGTCGATACCGCGCCCGATTTCCATGTCGCGATCAACGGCATGCGCGATGAGTTCGGCCTGCCGCCGATCTCCATCGAGGACATCAAGCGCTTCGTCGGCAAGGGCACCGAGAACCTGATCCGCCGCGTGCTGGCGGTCGACCATGACGAGGCCGGCGTCGAGCGCCTGTTCGACGCCGCACTCGCCTCCTACATGCGCCGCTACACGGCCATCAACGGCGACCACAGCGCGGTCTATCCCGGCGTGGTCGAGGGACTGGAGGCGATGCGCGGCAAGGGCCTGCGCCTGGCCTGCGTGACCAACAAGCCGTATGCCTTCGCGATGCCGCTGCTCGAGAAGAAAGGCCTGGCGGGATTCTTCGAGCTGACCTACGGCGGCGACTCGCTGCCGAAGAAGAAGCCGGATCCGTATCCGCTGCTGCAGGTGTGCAAGGACTTCGGCCTGGCGCCGTCCGAGGTGGTGGCTGTCGGGGACTCGTCCAACGATGCCGAGGCGGCACGCGCGGCCGGCTGCCGGGTGCTGAACGTCCCCTATGGCTATAACCATGGCGAATCTATACAAAACGTCGAAAGCGATGGTATAGTGCCCTCGCTGCTTGCTGCAGCGCACATCATTTCGCACTGATCCAACCGATCTCCGACGAATGTTTCTCGACAAAAAACGTGACGTGACCATGCCTGCCGCCTTCGGGGCCTGGCTATGGCGACGCTGGCAATCCTGGGCTGACTGACCCGCTTGCCGCCGACTGCCCCTGCGCGCTCGGCTCCGTTTTTTGCAACACTCGCATCCCACGCTTGCCGGCACTTCGCGTCCGGCTGCGCCAGGAGAGAAACATGACCGAACTCGAATTCACTTCGCTGGCCGCGCACGGCTACAACCGCATTCCGCTCATCTCGGAAGCCTTCGCCGATCTCGAAACCCCGCTGTCGCTCTACCTGAAGCTGGCGCAGACCCAGAACACGGGCCGCAACACCTTCCTGCTGGAGTCGGTGGTCGGCGGCGAGCGCTTCGGCCGCTATTCCTTCATCGGCCTGCCGGCCACCACCCTGCTGCGCAGCATCGGCACGCGCACGGAAGTGGTGAAGCACGGCGAGGTCGTCGAAACGCACGAGGGCAATCCGCTCGAATTCATCGCCCAATTCCAGTCGCGCTACAAGGTGGCCCAGCGCCCGGGCATGCCGCGCTTCTGCGGCGGCCTGGCCGGCTATTTCGGCTACGACACGGTGCGCCACATCGAGAAGAGACTGGCCAACAGCGCGCCGCAAGATACGCTGGGATTGCCGGACATCCAGCTGCTGGTGACCGAGGAACTGGCCGTCATCGACAACCTCTCCGGCAAGCTCTACCTGATCGTCTACGCCGATCCGACCCAGCCCGAGGCCTACACGAAGGCGCGCCAGCGCATCAAGGACCTGCGCGCCATGCTGCGCCGCGCGGTCGATGCGCCGGTGACCTCCGCCTCGGTGCGCACGGAATCGATCCGCGATTTCGCCAAGGAAGACTTCCTGGCTGCCGTCGAGCGTGCCAAGGATTACATCATGGCCGGCGACCTGATGCAGGTGCAGGTGGGCCAGCGCATCCGCAAGCCGTATGTCGATTCGCCGCTGTCGCTCTACCGCGCGCTGCGCTCGCTGAATCCGTCGCCCTACATGTACTACTACAACTTCGGCGACATGCAGATCGTCGGCGCCTCCCCGGAGATCCTGGTGCGCAACGAAAGCACCGGCGACGGCAGCCGCAAGATCACGATCCGCCCCCTGGCCGGCACCCGCCCGCGCGGCAACACCCCGGAGCGGGACGCGCAGCTGGCGACGGAACTGCTGGCCGATCCCAAGGAGATCGCCGAACATGTCATGCTGATCGACCTGGCGCGCAACGACATCGGCCGTATCGCAGAGACCGGCAGCGTGAAGGTCACCGACAAGTTCGTGATCGAAAAATATTCCCACGTGCAGCACATCGTCTCCAATGTCGAGGGCACGCTCAAGCCCGGCATGTCCAACCTCGACGTGCTCAAGGCCACCTTCCCGGCCGGCACGCTGTCGGGCGCACCGAAGGTGCGCGCGATGGAACTGATCGACGAACTGGAGCCGACCAAGCGCGGCATCTACGGCGGCGCCTGCGGCTACCTGTCCTTCGGCGGCGAGATGGACCTCGCGATCGCGATCCGCACCGGCGTCATCAAGGACGGCATGCTGTATGTCCAGGCCGCCGCCGGCGTGGTCGCCGACTCGGTGCCTGAGTTGGAATGGCAGGAAACCGAAAACAAGGCCCGCGCTGTCCTGCGCGCCGCCGAGCAAGTCCAGGACGGCCTGGACGGGGAGATCTGACATGCTGCTGATGATCGACAACTACGATTCGTTCACCTACAACCTGGTGCAGTACTTCGGCGAACTCGGCGAGGAAGTGAAGACTTTCCGCAACGACGAGATCACGCTCGACGAGATCGCGGCGTTGAACCCCGACCGCATCTGCATCTCGCCCGGCCCCTGTTCGCCGCGCGAGGCCGGCGTGTCGGTGCCGGTGCTGCAGCATTTCGCCGGCAAACTGCCGATTCTCGGCGTGTGCCTCGGCCACCAGAGCATCGGCGAAGCCTTCGGCGGCAAGGTGATCCGCGCCAAGCAGGTCATGCACGGCAAGACCTCGGTGATCGCCCATACCGGCGTCGGCGTGTTCCGCGACATCCCGAGCCCGTACACGGTGATCCGCTACCACTCGCTGGCGATCGAGCGCGCCTCGCTGCCCGATTGCCTGGAAGTCACGGCCTGGACCGACGACGGGGAAATCATGGGCGTGCGCCACAAGGGTTTCGATATCCAGGGCGTGCAGTTCCATCCCGAGTCGATCCTGTCGGAGCACGGCCACGCCCTGCTCAAGAACTTCCTGACCGCCTGAATCCGCGCCATCACGAACCCGAGGAACTGCCATGCCGATCACCCCGCAAGAAGCGCTCGTGCGCTGCATCGAACACCGCGAAATTTTCCACGACGAGATGCTGTCCCTGTTCCGCCGGATCATGAGCGGCGAGATGTCGCCCGTCATGATCGCCGCACTCACCATGGGACTGCGCGTCAAGAAGGAAACCATCGGCGAAATCACGGCCGCCGCCCAGGTCATGCGCGAGTTCGCCACGAAAGTCCCGATGGCCGACACCAGGAACCTGGTCGACATTGTCGGCACCGGCGGCGACAGTGCCCATACCTTCAACATCTCGACGGCGTCGATGTTCGTCGCCGCCGCCGCCGGCGCCCGTGTCGCCAAGCATGGCGGCCGCAGCGTATCGTCGTCGTCGGGCAGCGCCGACGTGCTGGAAGCCTTCGGCGCCAACATCAATCTCAAACCCGAACAGGTGGCGCAATCGATCGCCCAGACCGGCATCGGCTTCATGTTTGCGCCGAACCACCACGCCGCGATGAAGCACGCGGCGCCGGTGCGCAGGGAACTCGGCGTGCGCACCATCTTCAACATCCTGGGCCCGTTGACCAATCCGGCCGGCGCGCCCAACATCCTGATGGGCGTGTTCCACCCCGACCTGGTGGGCATCCAGGTGCGCGTGCTGCAGCGTCTTGGCGCGCAGCATGCGCTGGTGGTCTGGGGCCGCGACAACATGGATGAGGTGTCGCTCGGCGCCGCCACCATGGTGGGCGAACTGGTCGACGGCGAAATCCGCGAGTACGAGATCCATCCGGAAGACTTCGGCATGCAGATGATGGCTACGCGCAACCTGAAGGTGTCGGGAGCGGCCGAGTCGAAGGAGAAGGTGCTCGAGGCGCTGTCCAATGTCGACGGCCCGGCGCGCGACGTCGTGGTGCTCAATGCGGCTGCGGCGCTGTATGCGTCCGGCGTGGCGAACTCGATCGCCGACGGCATCGGGAAGGCGCGCGAGGCGCTGGCGTCGGGCGCAGCCCGCGCCAAGCTCGACCAGTTCGTGCAGGTCACGCGGCAACTCGGTGGAGCCTGACCGATGTCCGACATCCTGAACAAGATCCTCGACGTCAAGAGGGACGAGGTCGCCGCCGCGAAGAAGTATCGCGACCTGGCCAGCCTGCGCCGCGACGTCGAAACCGACGGGGAACTGCGCGCCGGGCTGCGCGGCTTCGAGGCGGCCCTCCGCGCCAAGATCGCCGCCGGCCAGGCCGGCGTGATCGCCGAGGTGAAGAAGGCATCGCCGTCCAAGGGCATCCTGCGGCCCGATTTCCGACCGGCGGACATCGCGCAAAGCTATGCCGAGCATGGTGCCGCCTGCCTGTCGGTGCTGACCGACAGGCAGTTCTTCCAGGGGGCGCCGGACTACCTGCAGCAGGCGCGTGCGGCCTGCCCGCTGCCGGCGCTGCGCAAGGATTTCCTGGTCGATCTTTACCAGGTCTACGAGGCGCGCGCGATGGGCGCGGACTGCATCCTGCTGATCGTCGCCGCGCTCGACCATGGCCTGATGGCGGAACTCGAGGCGTGCGCGCATGAACTCGGGATGGGCGTGCTGGTGGAAGTCCACGATGCGGACGAGCTGACCGCCGCGCTGCGCCTGAAGACGGCGCTGCTGGGCATCAACAACCGCAACCTGCGCACCTTCGACGTCTCGCTGCAAACCACCATCGGCCTTTTGCCGCGCATCACGCCGGACAAGCTGGTGGTGACCGAGTCGGGCATCCTGGCGGCGGACGACGTCAAGCGGATGCGCGACGCCAACGTGCATGCGTTCCTCGTCGGCGAAGCATTCATGCGTGCCCCCGATCCCGGCGCAGAACTGAGCAGGCTGTTTGCCTGAAAGCGGCACGCGATCACCATGAGAAACGCCCGGCTTGACCGGGCGTTCTTGCTTCCCGAGGCATGCCGACGAGGGCGTCAGCGTGCCGTCACGACTGATCCGATCTTCGCCTGGTCCCGCGCCAGCTCCTCACGCGTGGTGATGCCGCGGAACCAGACCGTCACCGCCGACGATGTCAGGACGATGAACAGCGAGTACAGCACGGGGATCAGCAGGACCTGCTGCTGCTCCGGGCCGGGGAAGGACAGCAGCACGATCAGCACGCCGAGCGGACCGTTCTGGATGCCGGTCTCGAGCGCGATGGTGCGGGCACGGCGCGAATCCTGCCGCAGGAGACGCGACAGACCATATCCGAGAACGAATCCGACCAGGCCCAATCCGATCGAGCCGGCATAGACCGGGAATCCGGTGTCGAGCAGCAGGCGCCAGTTGCGCGGCACCCAGGAACCGATCAGGAACAGGATCACGAACACGCCCAGCACGGCGCCGACCAGTTCGATCACGGCACCGACGTTGGCATTGAGCTTGCGGATTGCGATGCCGATGACGGTCGGCACCAGCAGCACGGCCAGTACCTGCACGATATTGCCGCGCGGGATCTGCCATTGCCCTTCGATGCCCGACGAGTAAATCTCCAGCGTCAGCGGCACCATCACGATCGCCACCAGCGTCGAACACACCGTCATCAGGATCGAGAGCGACAGCGTACCCTTGCTGAAATACGTGAAGATGTTCGAGGTGGTCCCGCCGGGCATGCATCCCATCAGGATCAGTCCGATCGCCATGGCAGGCGGCAGCGCCAGCGCCGTGGCCAGCGAGAACGCGATCAGCGGCATCAGGCCGTACTGGCACAGCAGCCCCACGAGGATGCCCTGCGGCTTGCGCAGGGCGATGGCGAAATCCTTGAAGGTCAGCGAGGCGCCCATGCCCAGCATGATCACCATCATCAGGATGCCCAGCAATCTGGTTTCGGCTTCGGTCAGCATCTCGGTTGTCTCCTTGTCTTTTGGGATGGCAGCGCGTCAGGCGGTCTGCTTCTGCTGCTGGCCAACGGCTTCCTTGCGCAGGTCGCGGCGCAGGATCTTGCCGATCGGTGTCTTGGGCAACTCGTCGCGGAAGATGTAGCGCGACGGCACCTTGTAGCCGGTCAGGTGGCTGCGGCAGTGCGCCGCGAGTTCCTCCTCGGTGAGGGTGGGATCGCGCTTGACCACGTAGGCCAGCACCGTCTCGCCGGTGCGCGCATCGGGCACGCCGACGATGGCGGCCTCCATGACCTTGTCATGGGCGGCGATGACTTCCTCGATCTCGTTCGGATAGACGTTGAAGCCGGAGATGATGATCATGTCCTTCTTGCGGTCGACGATGCGGAAGGTCAAGTCGTCGTCCATCACGGCGACGTCGCCAGTGTGGAACCAGCCGTTGCGCAGCGATTTCGCGGTTTCCTCCGGCTGGTTCCAGTAGCCCTGCATGACCTGCGGGCCGCGCACGATCAGTTCGCCCGGCTCGCCCTGCGCGACTTCGTTGCCGTTGTCGTCGACCAGCCGCACCTCGGTGCGCGGCGCCGGAATGCCGATCGAATCGGTCTTGGGCGGGCCGCTCATCGGCTGGAAGCACACCAGCGGCGAGGTTTCGGTCAGGCCGTAACCTTCCAGCAAGCGGCAGCCGGTCATCTGCTCCCAGCGCTTCACGACGCTCGCATGCATCGCTGCGCCGCCGCCAATGGCCGCCTTCAGGTGCTTCGGCGGGAAGGCATGGAACCATTCCTCGTTCATCAGTGCGTTGTACAGCGTGTTGACGCCGGAAATCCAGGTGACGCGATAGTTCTCGATGGCGCGCTGCAGGTTCTGGATCGGCCGCGGACTGGGCACCAGGATGTTGCGCCCGCCCGCCTTGTAGAACGCCAGCAGGTTCGCCGTGAAGGCGAAGATGTGATACAGCGGCAGCGCGGTCAGCACCACTTCCTTGCCCGGCTCGAACTTGGCGCGCCCCATCGCGATGATCTGGTCGACGTTCCAGAGCAGGTTGCCGTGGCTGAGCATCGCGCCCTTGGCCACGCCCGTGGTGCCGCCGGTGTACTGCAGTACCGCAAGGTCGCCATGGTCGAGGTGCTTCCAGTAGCCGGACACGTCGATGGCGCGCTCGCGCTGCAGCCGCATGCCGTCGGCCACGGCGGCCTCGAAGCGGGTCGACTGCATCGCGGTCGCCGGGATCACGCGGTTCCACCAGCGCATGATCCCCTTGATGACATGGCGGACGACGGGTGGGAAGAAGCTCGGCACCGACGACACCAGCACGTGACGCACGCCGGTGTCCTTGAGAATGCGCTCCAGCTTGTCGGCGAACAAGTCGACGATCACCAGCGCCTCGACGCCGGCGTCGTTGAACTGGTGGCGCATCTCGTGCTCGGTGTACAGGGGATTGACGTTGACCAGCACGCAGCCGGCCTTGAGGATGCCGAACGCGGCAACCGGGGTCACCAGGGAGTTGGGCGACTGTACCGCCACCCGGGCGCCCGCCGCCAGGCCCAGCCGCTCGCGCAGGTAGACGGCGAAGCCGTCGCTCATGCGGTCCACTTCATCATAGGTGAGCGTGCCGTACATGCCATTGGGCATGACGCAGGTGAAAGCGCGCTGGCTACCGTAACTGCGGGCCGCCCCGGCGACCATCGCCGGAATGCTGCGATCGGCGGGAGCATTCAACTGCCAGTCGATGCCGTCGGGATAGCGCTTCGCCCACGGCGCAAGCTCGTGAACCGTCGTGTCCATTGCTGGTGTCTCCTCCTAGATTTCGGCAGCCCTTCATGGGGCTCCGGTGTCTTGGTCTTGTTGTGCTTCGCTTTCGCTTATGCAAAGTCGGTCACAATTTACCGTCAGTTACGCATAATACAGTGCGAGAAATCCGAAGTCGAACTTCGGTTCCCTCTGCGACATGGCGCCCGCCGGTCGTGCGGCGCGACATGGCGGAGGCCGGGCGATGCGGGCGGAGGGCGGTCGCATCGCCCCAGTGAAAACGGCACCCGCAGGTGCCGTTCGCAAGTCGGGAAGGCGCTCGTTCAGCGCTGCAACCACGCCGCCCGCATGCGGCTGGCGCCCATCGGCTTGGCCTGCGCCTTCAGCGCGATCTGGGGCGCATCATCGTCGCGCAGTTTGACGGTGAACGCATGCAGCTCGTCGCGGCGGAACGCATGCACCGTGATCGTGTCGCCGCTGCGGTAACGGCCGACCAGGTTGTCGAGATTGGCGGCATTCACGCGCAGGCCGTCGATCGCCACCAGCACATCGCCGGCCGACATGCCGGCACGATGGGCCGGCCCACCTTCGTAGACGTTGGCGAGCTTGCAATCGTTGCCGTCGCGCGCGGTGCGCGCGCCGAGAGCCGGACGAGGGTCCTTCTTCTTGCCCGACCATTCGACGCCGAACGGCGCCAGCAGCTTCTCGAGCGGCAGGTCGTCGGTGCCACGCGTGTAGCGCTCGAGCGCGCGGCCGAGCTTCAGGCCGGTCACTTCGTCGAACAGCGCAGCCACCTCTTCCTCGGTGACGCCGCGGCCGGCATGGCGGCCATCGCCGTAGAAATCGCGTCCGTAGCGCTGCCACAGGGCGCGCATCACGTCGTCGAGCGATTTCTTGCCGCGGGTCTCCGCGCGGATGGTCAGGTCGAGCGCCATGCCGACCAGCGACCCCTTGGCGTAATAGCTGACGATGGCATTCGGCGAGTTCTCGTCCTGGCGGTAATACTTGGTCCAGGCGTCGAAGCTCGATTCGGCCACGCTCTGCTTGAGGCGACCGCTGCCGCGCAACACCATGTTGATCGTCTTGGAAACCAGCTTGAGGTAGTCGCCCTCGTCGATCAGGCCGCTGCGCACCAGCATCAGGTCGTCGTAGTAGCTGGTGAAGCCTTCGAACAGCCACAGCAGCGGCGTATAGGTCTCGGCATCGAGCTGGTAGGGAGCGAACACGGCCGGCTTGATGCGCTTGACGTTCCAGGTGTGGAAGTATTCATGGCTGCACAGGCCGAGGTAGCTGCGGTAGCCCTCGCTCATCTCGGACTTGCCCTTGACCGGCAGGTCGTTGCGCGAGCACATCAACGCGGTCGACGCGCGGTGCTCGAGGCCCCCATGGCCATCGCCGATGGCCATGGTCATGAACACATAGCGGTCCATCGGCGCGCGCTTGCTGCGCGGCTCGAAGAAGGCGATCTGCGCCTCGCAGATTTTCTGCAGGTCCGCCTGCAGGCGCGCCATGTCGAGGTTGGGCACGCGGCCGGTGATCACGATGTCGTGCGGGATGCCGTGCGCCTTGAAGGTCGCCAGCGCAAAGTCGCCCATCTCGACCGGGTGGTCGATCAGCTCGTCGTAGTCGGCAGCGACGTAGGTGCCGAAGCCGTAGCGCCTGGCCTTCAGCTCCGGCAGCGTGGTGGCCACCCGCCAGGTCTTGCAGGCCGGGTCGGCGGCACGCTGGATGTCGACGACATGGGACGCATGCTCCTGTCCTGACACGCGCAGGAACACGCTGGTGCCATTGAAGAATCCGTGGGTCTGGTCGAGATGCGCGGCGCGCACCGACAGGTCCCAGGCGTAGACCTCGTAGCGCAGCACGATCGGCTTGTCGGTCGGCGCGGCCCGCCAGGTGTGCTTGTCGAGCTTGGCAAGCGCCAGCTTGCGCCCGCCGGCAGTCGCCTCGATGCGGACGATATTGCGCGCGAACTCGCGGATCATATAGCTTCCCGGGATCCAGGCCGGCAGGGCGAACACCTGGCCTTGCGGATCGGGCGCGGCGACGGTCAGCGTGACTTCGAACAGGTGGCCGCCGAGATCCTTCGGCACGATGGTGTAGTGGATCGCATGTTTCATGACGTGTTTTCTATCCGCGAACGTTGGCGGCGGCGACGGTCAGCGCGAGCGACACGACGACGCCGGTGGTGAGATGGAAGCGCAGGCGCAGCAGCCAGTCCGGCAGGCCATACCAGGCATAGAAGCGCTTGTCGACCAGGAATTCGGCAACGAAGCCGGCCATCAGCAGCGCAAAGCCGAAGCCGCCGATCATGGTGGCGAACCAGGCCAGCAACTGGACCGACACGCCCCAGCCGAGCGCCTTCTTCGTCTGCGCCGCATCGAGCGACGGCGACAGCAGCGCCGCGCCCCAGTGGATGCCGCCGAGGAAGGCGAAGATCAGGACGCCGTACGCGAGCTGCGCCTTGATGAAGGCGCCGAACCATTCCGGCTGCACCACCCAGCATCCGAGCGCCAGGAGAACGAACGGCGCCAGCCCGGCATGGCCGAGCAGCTGCGCGAGACGCTTGCTGACGAGATGCTGATTCATGGTGCTGACGACGCTCCGGAAAGATCGCGGCGGCGTGTTGCCGGTCATAAAAAACGCATAGTGTACCGGCATTGCCGGATGGGGGCCGGATTGTGCCGGTGCCGGCTTACGTTGCGCGGGGAAGATCGTGCGGAACGTCGATGTCGCGGAAGATGCCGTCATCCCCGACCGTGACCTCGTCGACAGGCCAGGCTTGCAGCAATGCCCGGGCGCCCTGATCGCCTTCCAGCGCCAGCAGCCGCGCCAGGTGGATGCGGCCGAACCCGACCGGATTGCCGCGGCGGCCGCCGCATACCGGAGCTGCGATGCCGGCGCCGTCCGCGATGCGGCGCGCGAGCAGCGCAATCGTCTCCGGCCGCACGAAGGGCATGTCGGCGAGCGCCACGACCCAGCCGCTCGCTTCAGCGGCATGGCGCACTCCATGGGTCAGGGATGCCGCCATCCCGAGCGCGGCATCGGGGCAGACCAGCACCTCGCACCCGGCATTGCGCAAGGCCGCTTCCAGCGCGCCACTGCCGGGACGCACGACGGCTACGACACGCTTCAGTGCGGCACGCAGGTGACGCGCGCTCGACACCGCGACCGGAATGCCGTCGGGCAGCGTCGCCAGCAACTTGTCCTTCTCTCCCGCCGGATCGAAGCGGGTGCCGCGTCCCGCGGCCAGCAGGATGCCGGCAATGCCGGAAGCATCATTCGGGAATGTCATCGGAAGGGATGCCTCGCGGCCGGATACGCGCCACAGGCAATGCGACTTCCGACCGCGAGAAGCATGGCGTTCAGGCCGTGGCCAGGTCGAACGGCAGCTTGCGCAGCCGCTTGCCGGTCAGCTTCGCGATCGCGTTGGCAAAGGCCGGGGCCAGCGGCGGATAGCCGGGCTCGCCGATGCCGGTCGGCGGATCGCCGGATGGCACGATGTGGACCGCCACCTGCGGCATGTCGGGCATGCGTGCGACGACGTAGTCGGAGAAGTTCTGCTGTTCCACCACGCCATCCTTGAGCGTGATCGCGGCACCCGGCAGCGTGGTCCCGACCGCCATCAGGATCGCGCCCTGGATCTGCGCCTCGATCGACATCGGGTTGACCGCACGGTTGCAATGCACCGCCGCGGTCACCTTGTGCAGCTTCGGCACACCCTGTTCCACCGAGGCCTCGACCACATAGGCCACCACCGAGCCGAAGGATTCATGCATCGCCACGCCCCAGGCGCGGCCCGCAGGCAGCTTGCGCTTGCCGTAGCCGGACCTGGCCACTGCGAGGTCGAGCGCGGCGAGATGGCGCGGATGCTTGTCGCCGATCAGCTTCCTGCGGTACGCGACCGGATCCATGCCGGCCAGCTGGGCCACCTCGTCGATCAGGGTCTCCATCACGTAGGCGGTGTGGGTGGCGCCGACCGAGCGCCACCACAGCACCGGCACGTTGGCCTTCGGATGGTGGACCGAGAGTTTCATCGGCACCTTGTACGGCGCACCCATGCCTTCCGTCATCGAGTTGTCGACGCCGTTCTTGACCGCGAACTGTTCGAACGGCGTGCCCGACAGGATCGACTGGCCGACGATGGTGTGATTCCAGGCGAGGATCTCGCCTTTCGCGTCGAGGCCGATCTCGGCGCGATGCACATGCGACGGACGGTAGTAGCCGCCGCGGATGTCGTCCTCACGGCTCCAGACCACCTTGACCGGGCTGGTCTTGCCGGTGGCGCGCCATGCCCTGGCGATGTTGACCGCCTCGACGATGTAATCGGAGGTCGGCACCGCGCGCCGGCCGAAGCCGCCGCCCGCCATCATCGTGTGCAGCGTCACCTGCTCCGGCTTCAGGCCGGCGGTGAGGGCGATCGCCTGCTGGTCGACCGTCTGGAATTGCGTGCCGGCCCATACCGTGCAGGCGTCCGCCTGCAGGTCGACGATGCAGTTGAGCGGCTCCATCGGCGCATGGGCGAGATACGGGAACTCGTACTCGGCGACGATCTTCTTCGGTGCCGATGCGAGCTTCGAAACGTCCGCCTCCATCGCGACGGCACCGGGCCGTTTCGCCAGTTCGCGGTAGGCGGCGAACTGCTGCGCGGACGAGACTTTCTCGACGCCGGAGGTATCCCATTCGACCGCCAGCGCGTCTCGTCCCTGCTTGGCCGGCCAGTAACCGTCGGCAATCACGACCAGGCCGCTGCCGCCGCGATCGGTGGCCACCTGCAGCACGTCGACGACGCCCTTCACCTGCTTTGCCCGGACCGCATCGAACTTCGCCACCTTTGCGCCGAACACCGGCGGGCGCGCCACCACGGCCACCTTCATGCCGGGCACGACATGGTCGATGCCGAACCTCTGGCTGCCATCGGACTTGGCGCGCGCATCGAGGCGCGGCGTCGGCTTGCCGATGATGCGGAAATTGCGCGGATCCTTGAGCGCGACGGTCTGCGGTACCGGCTGCTTCATGGCCGCGTCGGCCAGCTGGCCGTAGGTCGCGCTCCGCTCGTCCGGACCGTAGACCATGCTGCGCGCGGTGCGGCACTGGTCGGGCCTGACGCCCCACTGCTCGGCGGCCGCGGCCACCAGCATCGCGCGGGCACGCGCGCCTATCTCGCGGTATTGCGTGAAGGACCGGCTGATGGAGCCCGATCCGCCGGTCATCTGCATGCCGAAGGCCGGATCCTTGAAGACGTCGGCGGCGGGCGCCAGTTCGCTGCGCATCAGCGCCCAGTCTGCATCGAGTTCCTCGGCGATCGCCATTGGCAGGCCGGTGTTCACGCCCTGGCCGAACTCGAGCCGGTTGACCGCCACCGTGACGGTATTGTCCGGGGCGATGCGCAGAAAGGCATTCGGGGCATAGACCTGCTTCGGTGCCTGTGCCAGCGCATGCTTGCCAGCCGGCGGAATGAAGAAGCCGAGCACGAGGCCGCCGCCGAGGGCGCCGGACATCTTGAGAAAGGCGCGGCGCGACACGCCGTCGCCGGCATCCTTGTCCGCGCCAGGTTGGGTAGCGCCGTCGGCGGCTGCCTGCATCCATTCGATACGCATGGTGTTCTCCGGGAGAGAGGTGCAGCGAACCGGCAGGCGCTCAGGCCAGGGTCTTGGCCGCGTCCTTGATGGCGGCGCGGATGCGCTGGTAGGTGCCGCAGCGGCAGATGTTGCCGCTCATGGCCGCATCGATGTCGGCATCGGAAGGATTCTTGTTGGCCCTGAGGAGCGCGGCGGCGCTCATCACCTGGCCGCTCTGGCAGTAGCCGCACTGCGGCACGTCGTGGCGTACCCAGGCATCCTGGACCGCCTTGCCGATGCGGTCGCCTTCCATGGCTTCGATGGTGGCGATCTTCTGGCCGACGGCGGCCGACACGGGCGTCACGCAAGAGCGGATCGGCTGGCCGTTCAGGTGCACCGTGCAGGCGCCGCACAGCGCCGCGCCGCAGCCGAACTTGGTGCCGGTCATGTTGAGGTTGTCACGCAGCGCCCACAGGATCGGGGTCGCCGGATCGGCATCGACCTGCACGTCGCGGCCATTGATGTTCAGTGTGACCATGGGATCTCCTCAGGTGTTCGGAACGGCAGGAAGGTGTTGTCGCAGCAATATAGCCGAAATCGGCGGAACCGGTGACCCCGCGCCCGGCGATCGCGCGACAGAAAAAGGGCGCGCAGCCTTCCGGCATGCGCGCCCCTCCTGGCGTTCGCGAATTACTTGACCGTGGACAGCTTGGCCTCCAGGGCGGCGACATCGACCGCGCCCGGGATACGGGTGCCGTCGGTGAAGAAGACCGTCGGCGTGCCCGTGATGCGCAGCTTCTGGCCGAGTGCCAGCACCTCGTCGTTGGGGTTGCTGCAGTTGGCAGGCGCCGACGCGGGCACCTTGTTGTTGAGCATCCACTCGTCCCAGGCCTTGGAACGGTCGGGCGAGCACCAGATGTTGCGCGACTTGACCGCGGAATCCGGCGACAGGATGTTGTACATGAAGGTATAGACCGTCACGTCGTTGGTCTCGTTGAGGGTCTGGCGGAAGCGCTTGCAATAGCCGCAGTTCGGATCCTCGAACACGGCGATGACGCGCTTGCCGTTGCCGCGCACCATCTTGACCGCCTTGTCCAGCGGCAGGTCGGAGAACTTGATCTTGTTGATCTCGTCGACGCGCTCGCGGGTGTAATCGTGGAAGGTCTTGGTGTCCAGCACGCGTCCGACGAACAGGTATTTGGCGTTCTCGTCGGTGTAGAGGATCTCGCCGTTGGTGCGCACCTCGTACAGGCCGCCGTAGGGCGTCTTGGTGACCGAATCGATCTTGGCGTTCTCGCCGAGGCGCGGCTCGAGGGCCTTCTTGATGGTGGCTTCCTTCGAGCCTTGCGAGAAAGCGAAGGTGGCCGCCAGGCCGGTGCCGACGAGGAGCGATGCCCCAAGGGCGATCTTGAGCATTTTCATGGTGTTGTCCGGTGGATTCGGTTGGTCTTGCATGGCGCCATTCTACGCGCGCTTGCCGAGCGCGTGTGCCGCCAGGCGTGTTTTGAGGAAGGGCAGGCGATTGACGAGATTCAGCCCGGCGTTGCGCAGCACGCGCAGCGGTTCGAGATCGGTGCCGAACAGGCGCTCCAGGCCGTCGGTGGCCAGCTGCATCAGGAGGACTTCTTCCTTGCGCGAGCGCGCGTAGCGCGCCAGCACGCGCGCATCGCCGGGATCGCGTTGCGGCTCGCGCTCGGCCACGACGCGCAGCAGGGAATCGACGTCGCCGAAGCCGAGGTTCATGCCGTGGCCGGCGAGCGGATGCACCACGTGCGCGGCATCGCCGATCAGCGCGATGCGCGGCGCTGTGATCGCGTGCGGACGGATCAGGTTGAGCGGGAAAGCCTTCACCTCCTCAGGCTGCACGGGTTGCAGCGCGCCGAGCGCCGGGCCGGCAAACATGTCGAGGCGGGCGGCCAGCTGGTGCGCGGACTCGCGCATCAGGGTCTCGGCCAGCGGCTCCGGCGCGGACCACACCAGCGATACACGCTGGCCCGGCAGCGGCAGCAGCGCGACGATCCCTTCGCTTGAGGTGAACCACTGGCAAGCCACGCCATGATGCGGGCGCTCGCATTCGAAATTGGCCACGACGCCGCGCTGGTGATAGGAGCGGTAATCGATGCCGATGTCGCATTGGCCGCGCACCCAGGACTGCGCGCCGTCGGCGCCGACCAGCAGCGCTGCCGACAGCACGTCGCCGTTGTCGAGCGTCACGGCAGCAGCCTCCGCCGCGCTGTCCAGCGCGACCGCGCGGCCTTGCACGATCCGGATGCCGGGAGCGAAACGCAATGCGGCGTCGAGCGCCTGGTTGAGGTTGGCATCCTCGACGATCCAGGCCAGGGTGCCGCTGCGTACGCCGTAGGCATCGAATGCCAGGCGGCCGGCAGCGGCGCCGTCGCCGCGCACATCCATGGCGTCGACCGGCGCGACCCGTGCCGCATCGAGTGCATCCCACACGCGCAGCGAGGACAGCAGGCCATGCGCCGTATGATTGAGCGCGTACACGCGCACATCCCAGCCGGCCGGCGGCCAGGCAGGCGTGGGCGCCGGCGACGGCGGCGCCAGCAGCGTCACGCTGTGCCCGGCCCGGGCGAATCCGAGGGCCGCCGTCTTGCCGACGGCGCCGTTGCCGATGATGCAAATATCGCTTCGAAGGTGCATATAGTGTCGCTAGTACTGGGCAGGAATGCCCTGCGAGCGCGCATTATAGCCCGCCGTGCCGACCCGGCTGGCTTGCCAGGCCGAAAATCCCTTGCACTTTGCGCCAGGCCTGATATAATTTCGCGTCTTGGCCCGGTAGCTCAGTTGGTAGAGCAGAGGATTGAAAATCCTTGTGTCGGTGGTTCGATTCCGCCCCAGGCCACCAGAATATGAAAAGGGCTCGACTTCGGTCGAGCCCTTTTTTCGTTTCCGCCCTCGCCCTCGCGACCTTCGCAGCGCCCGCCATTCCCCGCCCCGATCGGGGCGCGCCAACCCAGCCTTGACGCCACGACTCAGGCCGGCTGCCGGACCCCGATCTCCGCCAGCAACGCCGCCAGCTTGTGCGTATCGACCGGCTTGACGAAGTGATAATCGAAACCCGCAGCGAAGGATTTCTCGCGATCCTGCGCCTGGCCATAGCCGGTCACCGCGATCAGTACCGCGCTTCCCATCTCCGGCATCGCGCGCAGGCGGCGTGCCAGCTCGTTGCCATCCATGTCGGGTAGCCCGATGTCGAGCAGGTAGACGCTCGGCTGCTCGACGCGTGCGCGCTCCAGCGCATCCTCGGCACGCGACGCCACGAACACCTCATGGCCGGCCGCATGCAGGAACATTTCCAATGTGTGCGCCGCATCGGCATTGTCATCGACCACCATCACCCGCAAGGCGCGCGCATAGGCCGGACGGGTGGGCGGCGCCTCGGTCCTGCGCACGACGGGCGTCGACATGCCGGACAGGCGCGGCAGGCGTACGGTGAATTCGCTGCCCATGCCGAGTCCCCGGCTGGCCGCGTGCACGGTGCCGCCATGCAGGCCGACCAGGCTCTTGACCAGCGCCAGTCCTAGACCGAGCCCCCCCTGGGAGCGGTCCGAGGTGCGCTCCGCCTGGGCGAACAGGTCGAACACGCGCAGCACGAGGTCAGGCTCCATGCCGATGCCATTGTCGGCCACCGCGAGCACCACCTCGTGGTCGCGCAACTCCAGACGCAGGCGGATATGGCCGCCGTCGGGCGTGTACTTGGCGGCGTTGTTGAGAAGGTTCGCCACCACCTGGACCAGCCGCTTCTGGTCTCCCAGCACCCCGGCGGACTCTGCGGGCAGCTGCAGCTCGAGTTCGTGCGCGCGGCTGTCGATCAGCGGCGTCACCTGCTCGACCGCGTCGGCGACGATGCGCTTGATGTCGAGCGGCTCCTTGTCCAGCGCCACCAGGCCGCGCGTCACGCGCGAGACGTCGAGCAGGTCGTCCACCAGGCTGGTCATGTGATCGACCTGGCGCGCGATGATGTCGCTGGTCTGCTTGACGCGCGCCTCGTCGAAATGCACCAGCTTGAGCAATTGTGCGGCGGCCGAGATCGGCGCCAGCGGATTGCGCAGCTCGTGCGCCAGCATCGCCAGGAATTCATCCTTGCGCTGGTCGGCGGCACGCAGCTCCTGCTCGGCGCGATGATGCTCGGCTTCCTTGCGCTGCAGGGCCTCGGCCATCTTGTCGAGCGCGCTGGCGAGATAGCCGATCTCCTCGCGATCGTAGGGAATCCCGGTGCGCGCATCGAGGCGGCCCGAGGCGATCTGCTCCGCCGTGCCGACCAGCGAACGGACCCGGCGCACGATCATCACGTCGCCGACCAGCCAGGTCGCCAGCAGCGCCAGCAGCGTGGTCAGGGCAAGGGTGATCATGGCCATGATCTGGTCGTGCCAGGCCGGCCCCACGATCTGCTCGCTCGGGATGCCGATCGACACGGTGTAATCGGTCAGGTCGCGCGTGCCGATGCGGGCGAAGGCATGCAGTCGCTCCACACCATCGGGCCCCGCCAGCAGCTGCGGCCGCTTCGGATCGCGCATCATCGCCTCCATCATCTGGGGCGAGACCTTCACGCCGAACCAGCGCTCCGGATTGGGCCGGCGCGAAATGATGTTGCCCTGCGCATCTGCGGTGATGAGGATCGATCCGGGCGGCAGGTTGATGCCGCCGATGAACTGATCGAGGTCGAGCAGGTCGAGCGCGGCGAACACGACCGCAACGACCTCATTGTCGGCATTGGTGACCGGATAGGTCAGGTTGATCGTGTGCTTCTGGATGACACGGCCGAACACATAATTGCCGGCGATGAAGCGCCGCTCGGCGACGGCGCGCTTGAAATGCGCGCGATCGGCGAGATTGACCGGCTTGAGCGACGGGATCGCACTGCAGGTGACGTCGCCGTTGAGCTCGATGAGGCCGAAATTGGCATAGCCCGGGTTCTTCTGCAGGATGGTCTTGAGCAGCGCGGTGCATTTCTCGGGGCCGGCCAGCAGGTCCGGAACGCCGGACAGGTCGGTGAGGATCTGGCGCGCCGATTCGATCGACTTGGCTTCGTTGGTGGCCGCCAGGCTGGTCAGGCGCTGCAGGTGCTCGCGCGCCATCTGGATGGCCTGCTGGCGCTCCTTCCAGCCGGTGTAGAGGGTCATCGCCACGGACGGCGCGATCGCAAGCGCCACCAGCAGCATCAGGCGGCTGCGCAGGCTGTTCAGATTGAAAAGACGTAATGCCATGTTTTCCATTCGGGTGCGGCGGGTGCCGGGCATGCCCTGCCCGGGACGCTCGCCGCATCCCGGACGGTCACTGTTTTCCGCGTGCGAGATTGTCGCCGAAGCGGATGATTCCTGCAGCCGCCTTTTGCAGCGTCGCCACGTCGTCGGAGATGAAATTGACGCGGATGCAACCGCCCATGCCGAGCGCCTCACCCGGCATGACGGCGATTTTCTCGCGCTCCAGCAGGCCTTCGGCGAAGCCCGCCGAATCCGTCGTCAGCGCAGAAATATCCCCCCACAGGTAGGGTCCGGCGGCCGGCTTGTGCATCTTCATCCACGGGATGCCCTGGAACATGGCTACCACGACGTCGCGTCGTTCACGGTAGTCGCGCATCATCTCCACCGGATCGCCGGCCGAGAACGCGGCTTCCGCCGCCGCCTGCGTGATCGCCGATGCAGCGGCCGTGATCGGCCCCTGCAGCGTCTGCATCGCGTGGATCACCCGTGATGGCGCGACGGCAAAGCCGACCCGCCACCCCATCATCGCGTAGCTCTGCGAAGCAGAGAACACCGTGACCACGCCCGGATCGCGCCAGTCGCCGAGCGATGCCAAACTGACATGTTCCCCTTCGAAGATGAGCTTTTCGTAACTCTCGTCGCAGATCGCGCAAGCACGGTTGGCGATGGCCCACTCGCGGATGGCGAGCAGTTCGTCGCGGCCGAAGACCTTGCCCATCGGATTGTGCGGATTGTTCACGATGATGATCTTGGCCTTCGGCAGCGCCGCCAGCGAGGCTGCGGTGATCTTCTCCGGCAGGTCGACCAGAATGGGGCGCAGTCCGAGCAGGTCGGCGATCGCGACATAGGCCGGCCAGTGCGGACGAAACACGATGATGGCGTCACCCGGATCGGTCAGGACATACATCGCCTCGTAGACGGCCTGCTTGGCGCCGTTGGTGACGATCACCTCGTCGGGCCGCGCTTCGATCCGGTTTTCCTCGCGGAGTTTCCGTGCCAGCGTCTGCCGCACGCGGTCGGCGCCGACGACTTCCGTGTAGGGCAGGCGCGCGGCACGGATGCCGTCGATGGTTCGTTCGATCACGGATTCCGGCGCGGGATAGTTCGAAATCGCGATCGACAGGTCGATGACGGCTTCGCCGCGCAATTTCATCTGTTCCGCACGACCATGGACTGCCGTCGTCGCCAGAGGGCGCGCCATGCGAATCCGTTGAGAAATTTCCATGAAAAACACCTTTCAGAGGCTGATGGCAGCAGACATTGCCTAGCGGAATGCAATTGGCAACAAGAAAACAGCATGCTAGTGCGTCATGTGCTGACAGCTTCTGAGAATTATCAAGCTTGCGGTGGCGGGCTATGCTAAATGCGGTGCGAATCCGTGCACAACCAGTCTGCGGGAACAGGAGGCGGTAGTAGAGCGCAACCCGGACATGCGCGTCAAGGCGCGCGCAACCGGGGCGGCTGAACTGTACTTCCATCACGCATCCTGCATGCAGGCATGCGATCGCGCCGCGGATTCATGGCTGTTGCAGTGCCGCAAGCACATGGTCGGCAAGCAGCTTCATCGTCAGGCGCGGCGCATTCTTCACGTCGAAGTTGGTCGCGGTGACGACGACTACCAGCCGCTCGCGCGGAAACACCTGAACGGTATTGCCGCCGTTGCCGTTCATCGCAAATGACGAATGCTGCCGGCCGCCGGAGGAGAACGCATGGATCCACCACAGATACCCGTAACGCGTGTCCTCGTCGACCTGGGCATGCGGCGAAGTCGACCTGCGCACCCAGTCCGCCGACACGATACGCCTGCCACGCCAGGCGCCGTCGTCGAGATACAGTTGGCCGATACGTAACAGGTCACGGCTGCGCATTGCCAGCCCGCCGCCCGCCTGTACCAATCCCAACGGCGTCCGCTGCCACTGCACCTTGTCGATGCCCAGCGGCGCAAACAGCTGCGTCTGCGCGAACCGCTCCAGCGGCATCCGCACGGCGGCTTCGACAGCCGCGCCGAGCGTCGTGACGCCGGCCGTGCAATAGCTAAAGCTGCGGCCGAAGGGCGACTCCTTCGGCGAAGGCGTCCAGGCCGGAAAGCCACGCACCGGCAGGTCGAGATAGAACCCGACCCAGTCCTCGATCAGGTACATCCTTTCCTCGTTTCCGCGCGAATACTGGGACCAGTCGTTGCATTCCAGCAGGGAACTCATGGTCATGAGGTCCTCGACGCTGATGCGTGCCTTGCGCGGATCCGGATGTGCAAGGCGCCGCCCCGCCCGCACCAGCGGCAGCACGGGAGCGCCTGCACCGGCAAGACGTCCCTTGTCGATGGCGATGCCGGCAAGGATGCCCGCGATCGTTTTCGTCGCGGATCGCGTATTGCGCAACGCCTCGGACCCGCCGCCATCGAAGTAGGCCTCGTGCACGATCCTGCCGTCGCGCGCGACCACGATGCTGGTGATGTTGTGGAATTTCCCCTGGCGCACGGCGTCATCCATTGCCTGCAACGCGGTTGCAGACATGCCGGCGTCTTCGGGGGTGGAATGCGCCCAGTCGTCGATGCCGCGCGCCCGCGCGGACAACGCCAAGAAGAACATGATGATCGGCAAGGCGCGTGAAAGCAGAGTGGGCATGGCAAGCTCCTGGAGATTGAAATGCGGCGATGCACGCCGCACGCCTACCTTACGGCCGGCCGGATCGGTCCGTCTTGTACGCATTGAACTTCGCGATGAGGTCAGGCGCGTGCGCGGATACGGTAGTCGGAGGGGGTCATGCCGTAGCCGCGCCGGAACTCGCGGCAGAAATGGGCCTGGTCGGAAAAACCGCAATCGAGCGCGATATCCGCGAGCGGCCGCCCTGACCTGGCAAGCGCCCGGGCAGCATGCAACAGGCGACAGCGCCGCAGGTACGCTCCCGGCGAGCAACCGATTTGCTGGCGGAAGGCACGGGCGAGGTACACCGGGTGCACGCCGGCCTCGGCGGCAATCCGGGCCAGCGGCGGCGCCGACGCGTGTTCATCGTGAAGCCGCTCGCGGACCCTCCGAAGCCACGGCGGCATGAGCCGGCGCCGCCGCTCCGCGTCGTCCGCCGTCGCGCCGAGCATGTCGAAGCACAAGGATTCGGCGCATGCCGGGTCGGGGTGTCCATTTTCCATGGCGAGCCAGAGATGCCTTGCAAGATCGAACGCCTCGCGGCTTGCGCGCACCGCGTGGTCCGGCAGGCGCACCGCGCCGGCGCCATCCACGAGCAGGTCGGGACGGAGGGAGATCGCCATGAACCGACCGCACCGCAGGCCGGCACGGCCGGGCAATGCGTCGTCGCGGAACCGGTCGCGATGCACGATGCCAGGCGGGTTGTAGATCAGGCACGGGTGTACGGAACGCGCATCGAATCCATGTGCGTCCGAGAGGTAACCGCCGCGCACGACCAGAATGTAATGGGCGTCGGCATGCGCATGTTCGAGGACATCATGTTCCCCGACAGTAGGCACCAGGCACTGGATGTCGATCCCCGGCAGGCGCAGGGAAACGCTGGCAGATCCGAGAAAATGGCCCGGCGCAAGGATGGCGGGCAGAGCGGAATCCGGCATGGCAAGACCGACGAGCGTTGGCAAGCCAGCAGGCTAGCACGCTGCCGACATCAGCCACCGCGTTCCGGCGACAGGGTGCTTCGCAATTAGACATGGCCGCCATGGCGGCGGTCAACCTGCCTGCGCTCAGTTGAGGCGCACTTCATCCTCCCGCAGGAGGCCTTGCGATGCATCGTCGGACCGCTGCCGCGTAGTGCGCAACATGATGCGGACGAACTCGCGGACGATATGGCGCTCGCGCTCGTCGAGCAGCTGCAGGTCGGCGATCAGCTTGAGGTCTTCCGAGCGGACCCGGTGGGTCGCGGCATGGACTTCCTTGCGTTCTTCCTCACCGCCGAAACGCAACCAGTCGACCGGCACCATGAGCCATTCGGCAAGCGTGCGCATCTTGTCCTGGGTGGGTATCGCTTCGCCGACGAGCCACTTGCGCGCAGCATGCACCGTGATGGGGCGTCCCGGGAAACGGACATTGAAATCGCGCGCCAGTTCGGTCGGGCTGTCCGGAGAATGGTGCGCATTCTTCAGCGCCTGGCGCAGACGGCGGCTGAAGCCTTCGCGTTCGTTGGAAATTTTCGGCACTTCGCTATTCCTCCACACTTGCCGGCAGGCTGCCGCCAGACCTGTCCGCCTGCCGGCCCGCAGCGGCGCGGACAGCCGGTGGATCGTCGGCCAATGGCAATCGGATGTCGCCTTTCCCGGATGTGACTTCCGATTGGCGCAAAAGAATAACAGAGAGTTTTCGTGGATGGCGAGAAATTGTGTGTTTGTACTTACTTGCCACCAAGAGTCACAAGCATGCTGCTTCCATCATGTCTATGCCGACCTTGCCATGCGATTTCCTTCTTGCCAATAATGGAATCCGGCATGCCAGGGCATACCAACGACACCGCCATGGCGATCGGGGCGATTCCATGTCATTGCTGCAACGGATTGCAACATGGTCGCCACCGGAAATGTCAAATATTGTCACGTTCCATCGTTCCGAAACCCGCGTGGCAATTAGTTTGTTAAATTCCGATTGTAAAAACACCTGACGATTCGATGACGACCTCCGGACACACGGCGGCGCGCGGATCGCGATACCAAGAACCGATCAACAGGAAGCACCCAGGGAAAACCATGAGAATCGCCGTTCTCGACGACGACCGAAGCCAGATCGACCTTGTCTGCCAGGTATTGACGGCCGCCGGTCACACTTGCCACCCGTTCCAGAGTGGCAAGGAAATGCTCACCCAATTGCGCCGCGACAGCTTCGACATGCTGATTCTCGACTGGCAGGTTCCGGACCTGTCCGGCCCGGAAGTCCTGCGCTGGGTACGGGAAAAGCTGCCTGCCGTGCTCCCGGTGCTGTTCATGACGAGCCGCTCGGGCGAGGACGACATCGTGGCGGGCCTGGCGGCCGGCGCCGACGACTACATGATCAAGCCGATCCGCCGCGGCGAGCTGGTGGCGCGGGTGCAGGCGTTGCTGCGACGGGCCTATCCGAGCCAGAACCCGGTCGAGCAGATCCAGTTCGGAGACTATGTGTTCGAATCGCGCACCGGCCGGCTGATGATGAGCGGCACGCCGGTCGACGTCACGCAAAAGGAATTCGATCTCGCGCTGCTGTTCTTCCGCAATCTGGGCCGCCCGCTGTCGCGCGCCTACATCCTGGAAGCCGTGTGGGCGCGCGACGTCGAAGTGCCGTCCCGCACCATGGATACCCATGTCTCGCGCGTACGCAGCAAGTTACAATTGAGGCCTGAAAACGGATTTCGTCTGGCCCCCGTCTATAGCTACGGCTACCGGTTAGAGCAGATCACACAATAACGCGCATCGGGCCGGCGCAGGGAGCTACTATGCGCACGACCTTTTGTCGTCTCACGTTGCTGCTGGCACTGGCGAGCGCAGGCGGGTCCGCCGCGCTCGCCGCCGACCACGGCGCCGCCCCGGAGCACAAGCCCGGCACCGTCACGGTATCCCAGGCCAGCATCACCTACCATGCGCAGAGCGGCGACACCCTGATGTCGATCGCCCGGCAATACACGACCCGCATCGACAACTGGGCCGCCCTGGGCCGCATCAACCGGATCGAGAAGGATGTGTCGATCCCGATCGGCACCGCCATCCTGATCCCCGCCGAACTGCTGGCCGACGACGCGATCGAGGCCAAGGTCGCGGCCCTGTCCGGCACCGTGTCGGCGCGCGGCGGCGACGGCCGCGGCGTGCGGCTGGCCGTCGGCGCGACAATCGTCGAGGGCATGGTGATCGAGACCGGCGCCAACGGCTTCCTGACCATCGCCCTGCCCGACGCCTCGCGCGTCTCGATCCCGTCCAACAGCAGCGTGCGCGTATCCAAGCTGCGCACCACCCGCTACACGCGTAGCCCGCGCACAGAGCTGACGCTGCAGCGTGGCCGCGTCGAGTCGCGCGTGTCGCCGCTCGATCAGAACCGCGGCAAGTTCGAAGTCCACACGCCGAACTCGGTGGCGGGCGTGCGCGGCACCCATTTCCGGGTCGGCATCCATGGCAACGGCACGGTCAACGAAGTCCTGGACGGCAAGGTGGCGGTCGGCAAGGCGCAACGCGGCAACGGCGCGGCCGACGGCGTGCTGCTGGCATCGGCGCGCGGCGCGGTGAGCACGCGCGAGGGCGTCGGCCCGGTGGTCGACCTGCTGCCGGCGCCGCAGATCGTCGCGCCGCCCGACCACGACTATGCCGCGCCGCGCTTCACGCTGTCGCCCGTGGCAGGCGCCGTTGCCTACCATGTCCAGATTTCCCATGACCGCGACGCGATCGACATGATCGCCGAGAATCGCGCGGGCGAACCGCGCGTCAGCATCGATGGCCTGCGCGATGGCCGTTATTTCATGCATGTATCCGCGATCGACCGTTCCGGCCTCGAGGGGCTGGTGCGGTCGCAGGAATTCACGCTGCGCGCCAGGCCGGAAGCGGCGCGCGCGGCAGCGCTGTTCGCACCTTACGTCGACCGCAGCGACGAACGGACGGTCACGCTGCGCTGGCAGGCGCAGCCCGGCAAGGGCTATCAGCTGCAGGTGGCGCGCGACGGCGATTTCACCTGGCTCATCCATACCAGTCGTCCGGGCAAGCCCGAGGCAACGATGCCGCGGCCGGCCTTCGGCACCTACTATGCCCGCGTCCAGGTGCTCGATGCAGACGGCAATGCAGTGGCCCTGTCGGCGGTGCAGCCCTTCATCGTGACCGATCACTGGGTGATCAACGACGGCAGCCAGGCCAAGATGAGGAACGCGCCGGCCGAGACCGCGCGCTGACCGCGACCGGATATTCCGTGTCCGCCAAGCGCTGGTTCACACCAATCGTCCGCCGCGTCGCGCTGCGGGAATGGCTGGCCATCGCCGTCGCACTGCTCGGCCTGGCCGCCGCGCTCGGCGCGCAGCACGGGCTCGGCCGCCTGGACCAGACGCTGTACGACCAGTTCCTGTCGGCCAGCGGGCGGCCGGCGCGCGACGATATCGTCATCGTCGCGATCGACGATTTCTCGCTCGCCCAGCTCGGTCGCTGGCCCTGGCCGCGTTCCCACCATGCGGCGCTGCTCGACCGCCTCACCGCGGCGCAGCCGCGCGCAGTCGGCCTGGACATCATCCTCACCGAGCCCGAACCTGCGCGCGCCGACGGCACCCGTCCGGGCGATGCCGCGTTGCGCGACGCGATGCTGCGCAACAAGCTCACGGTGCTGCCGCTGATCGCCGTGGAGAACGGCGGCGGCCCGGTGGCCCTGCCTCCCATTCCGGAACTGGCCGGCGCCGCCTGGTCGATCGGCCACATCAACCTGCGCCACGACAGCGACGGCGTGGTGCGCAGCGTCTACCTGCGCGAAGGACAGAACGGCATCTGGTGGCCGCATTTCGCGCTGGCGCTGTCCGATCCGCTCCATGCGACGCGCGCCGACACGGCAGCCCTGGCCCAGCCCGGCCTTGCCTGGGAACGCGCCGAACGGCGCTACATTCCGTATGCCGGCAACAACGGCCACTTCCAGTCGGTGCCCTACGTCGCCGTGATGCGCGGCGAGGTGCCCGAGCAATTCCTGCGCGACCGCATCGTCCTGGTCGGCGCCACCGCGCGCGGCATGGCAGATGCCTATCCCACGCCGGTGTCCGGCCCGGCCGGCGCCATGCCTGGCGTGGAAATCCATGCCAACATCCTTGCCAGCCTCCTGGACCGCAAGTCGATCGCGCTGGCGACGCCGGCGCAGGTCGCCATGCTCAGCATGCTGCCGGTGCTGCTTGCCCTGACGGCCTATCTCTTCTTCGTGCCGCGCGTCGCGCTGCTGATCAACGCCATGCTGGTTGCGCTGACGTTCGGCGCGAGCTTCCTGTCGCTGCGCCTGGGATGGTGGTTCCCGCCGGCCGCCGCGCTGGTGCCGCTGATCCTGTCCTATCCGCTCTGGAGCTGGCGCCGGCTCGAGGCGGCGATCACCTATCTCGGGCAGGAGTTCCTGCGGCTGGACCAGGAGCCGCACCTGCTGCCCGAGGCAGAGCACGCACAGCGTGGCGACCAGATCGAGGACATCCTCGAGCGCCGCATCCGCGCGATGAAGCGTGCCGCGCGCCGCGTGCGCGACCTGCGCCAGTTCGTGTCGGACAGCCTGGACAGCCTGCCCGATGCCACGCTGGTGACCGCCACCGATGGCCGCATCCTGCTGGCCAACCGCCATGCGATCCGCTATTTCGCGGCGGCCGGCATGCGGGCGCTGCCGGGCATGCTGCTGTCCGAGGCGCTCTGCGTGCTCAGATCCGCCCAGCCGGTCGAACAGGCCGCGGCCGCCGCGTTCCGCTGGAAGGACCTGCTGGACCTGGGCAATGCGCCGGCACTGTCGAGCGGTGTCTCGGCCACCGACGACCAGGGGCGCGACCTGCTGGTCAAGAGCGCGCCCTGCTTCTCGGCCGCCAACGTCCTGACCGGCTGGATCGTCAGCGTGATCGACATCTCGACGATCCGCGCCGCCGAGCGCAGCCGCGATGAAACGCTGCGCTTCCTGTCGCACGACATGCGGGCGCCGCAAGCCTCCATCCTGGCGCTGCTCGAACTCCAGCGCGACCCTGCCTCCGCCGTCCCGCAGGAAGAACTGTTCGAACGCATCGAGAAGGCGGCGCGCCGCACGCTCGGACTGGCCGACGATTTCGTGCAGCTGGCGCGGGCGGAGTCGCAGGAGTACCGCTTCGAGGAAGTCGACTTCCAGGACCTGCTCTACGACGCCACCGACGAGATGTGGACGCTGGCGCAGGAAAAGCGCATCCGTATCGTCACCGACGTGGCCGCCGCCGAATACCCGGTGCGCGCCGACCGGACGCTGATGACGCGGGCACTGGTCAACCTGCTGTCGAACGCGATCAACTACAGTCCGCCCGACACCGTGATCACCTGCGCGCTGCGCCATCCGCTCGACATGCCGCCCGAGCAGATCTTCTGCAGCATCAGCGACCAGGGCTACGGCATCGCGCCGGAAGACCAGCCCAAGCTGTTCCGCCGTTTCACCCGCCTCGGCCAGACGGTCCGTGCCGACGGCGAGCGGCACGAGGGGATAGGTTTGGGGCTGGTGTTTGTCAAAACCGTCGTCGAGAAGCACCAGGGACAACTTGGCCTGTCGAGCGAGGTCGGCGAAGGCACCACGTTCACGATCGTCTTGCCGGGACTGCCATCGGAGCACTCCGCCTGAGGACGTGGAGGAACGCACGCGGCGAACGACCGGGAATGTCGCCCGACAACGGCATCCTTGCGGGAATTTCAGGCGGATACCGCTGTCCAAGCGCCTTCGTGCCGTCAGGCAACCAGCTATAATGTCGACTGCATCCCGCCTGCCTGTCCAACCTTGCCCGAAATGCAACTGATCGCCGTCGGTCTCAACCACACCACCGCTCCTGTCGCCCTGCGCGAGAAGGTGGCGTTCCCGGCCGACCAGATCGGAAACGCGGTGGCAGCGGCGCGCGCCTTTTTCGGCGGACGCGTCGCCGCGGCATCGGCCGGCAATGACGAAGCGGCCATCCTGTCGACCTGCAACCGCACCGAGCTGTACACGGCGGTGCACATGCCGGGCGGCGTGGAAGAAGCGATCGACGCCACCGGCCATTTCCTGGCCGAGTACCATCGCCTGCAGTATTCCGAGCTGCGCCCCTATCTCTACAACCTGCCCCAGCACAATGCGGTGCGCCATGCCTTCCGCGTGGCCTCCGGCCTCGACTCGATGGTGCTGGGCGAGCCGCAGATCCTCGGGCAGATGAAGGACGCGGTGCGCCAGGCGGAAGCCGCCGGCGGCCTCGGCACCTACCTGCACCAGCTGTTCCAGCGCACCTTCGCGGTGGCCAAGGAAGTGCGCAGCACCACCGAGATCGGCGCCCACAGCGTGTCGATGGCCGCCGCCGCAGTGCGCCTGTCGCAGCGCCTGTTCGACAAGGTGTCGGAACAGCACGTGCTGTTCATCGGCGCCGGCGAAATGATCGAGCTGTGCGCCACCCACTTCGCCGCCCAGAATCCGAAGACGCTGACCATCGCCAACCGCACCATGGAGCGCGGCGAGGCGCTGGCCCATCGCTTCAACGGCCGCGCGATCCGCCTGGCGGACCTGCCGGACCACTTGCACAACTATGACATCGTGGTGTCCTGCACCGCGTCCACGCTGCCCATCATCGGCCTGGGCATGGTCGAGCGCGCGATCAAGGCGCGCCGCCGCAAGCCGATGTTCATGGTCGACCTGGCCGTGCCGCGCGACATCGAGACCGAGGTCGCGCGCATGGACGACGTCTTCCTGTACACCGTCGACGACCTCGGCAAGGTGGTGCAGACCGGCGTCGAGAACCGCCAGGCCGCCGTCGCCCAAGCCGAGGCCATCATCGAGAACCGCGTGCAGTCCTTCATGCACTGGCTCGACACCCGTTCCGTCGTGCCGGTCATCCAGGACCTGCGCGAGACTTCCGAGGCGGTGCGCCTGGCCGAACTCGAGCGTGCCCGCCGCCTGCTGGCCAAGGGCGAGGACATCGACACCGTGCTCGAAGCGCTGTCGAAGGGCCTGACCGCCAAGTTCCTGCACGGCCCGCAGCAGGCCCTGCACAATGCCCAGGGCGACGAGCGCGCCCGCCTGGCGGCCCTGCTGCCGCAGCTGTTCCGCACCAAGCGCTAGCGGCGTTTTCCTCCCGTGGCCGCCTCCGGCCACCTCTCCTGCAGCGCGCCCCGCGGCCACAGGGGCGCATCGCCGGCCCCCGTGCCGGAACATCCATCCGAAAGAACACGATGAAGCCTTCCATGCTCGCCAAGCTGGACCAGTTGAGCCAGCGCCTCGAAGAAGTCGGCACGCTGCTGAACCAGGAAAACGCCACGTCCGACATGGACGCCTACCGCAAGCTGACGCGCGAGCATGCCGAGCTCGGCCCGCTGGTCTCGCTGTTCGCCGAGTACCGCCAGGCCGAGAACGACGTGACAACCGCGCAGGAGATGCTGTCCGATCCCGAGATGAAGGAGTTCGCCCAGGAGGAAGTCACCGCGGCGAAGGCGCGCATGGAACAACTCGAGCTCGACCTGCAGAAGATGCTGCTGCCGAAAGATCCCAACGACGAACGCAATATCTTTCTCGAGGTGCGCGCCGGCACCGGCGGCGACGAGGCCGCCCTGTTCGCCGGCGACCTGCTGCGCATGTACACCCGCTATGCCGAGCGCAACCGCTGGCAGGTCGAGATGATCTCGGCGTCGGAATCGGAGCTGGGCGGCTACAAGGAAGCGATCGTGCGCATCGTCGGCCAGGGCGCCTATTCGAAGCTGAAGTTCGAGTCGGGCGGCCACCGCGTCCAGCGCGTGCCGGCCACCGAGACCCAGGGCCGCATCCACACCTCCGCCTGCACCGTGGCGGTGATGCCGGAAGCCGACGAGGTCGGGGACGTCGACATCAATCCGTCCGACATCCGCATCGACACTTTCCGCGCCTCCGGCGCCGGCGGCCAGCACATCAACAAGACCGATTCCGCGGTGCGCATCACCCACCTGCCGACCGGCATCGTGGTCGAATGCCAGGACGACCGCTCGCAGCACAAGAACAAGGCGCAGGCGATGAAGGTGCTGGCCGCGCGCATCAAGGACATGCAGCTGCGCGAGCAGCAGGCGAAGGAGGCGGCCACCCGCAAGTCGCTGATCGGCTCGGGCGACCGCAGCGAGCGCATCCGCACCTACAACTTCCCGCAGGGACGCGTGACCGACCACCGCATCAACCTGACGCTGTACAAGATCGATTTCATCATGGACGGCGACCTGGACGAACTGACCACCGCGCTGGCGGCGGAACGCCAGGCCGAGCTGCTCGCCGAGCTCGGCGAGGGTGCATAATGTGCGCTTGCCAAAACGACCCACCGCACACCACCCCATGAACAACACGAAAACCGTCCTGCTGTCCGTCGGCATCCTGTGCTTCGCGCTGCTCGGCTTCGCGCTCTACATGCAGCATGCGCACGATTACATGCCCTGCCCGCTGTGCGTGCTGCAGCGTTATGCCTTCACCGCGCTGGGCGCGGTCTGCCTGGTGTCCGCCTTCCTGCGGCCGGGTGCCGCGCGGATCGGCAACGGCCTCGGGCTGCTGGCCGCGCTGACCGGCGCCGGCATCGCCGGCTACCATGTCTGGGTGAAGGCGCATCCGTCGGTCTCGTGCGGCATCGATCCGCTCGAGACGGCGCTCAACAGGATCCCGCCGGCCAAGCTGCTGCCGCAGGTGTTCCGCGCCGACGGCTTCTGCACCGCCGAGTATCCGCCGCTGCTGGGACTATCGTTTCCGCAGTGGTCGCTGATCTGGTTCGCGCTCTTCGCCATCGCGCTCGGCTGGACGCTGTTCCGCCGCCAGGCACGATGAACCCGGCGGGCGCGGACGACTTCGACATCGCGCCGGGCGCCACGCTCGGCGACACGATGCGCGCCGCGCCACTGGAGCCGGTCGACGTGCGCATCCTGGCCGGCCATGCGCTTGGCCTCTCGCGCACCCAACTGATCACCCGCACCGGGCAGGTGCTGTCCGCCGACGATGCGGCGCGGCTGGCCGGGCTGGTCCGCCGCCGCATCGCCGGCGAGCCGGTCGCCTACATCGTCGGCGAGCGCGAGTTCTATGGGCTCGCGCTGCACGTCTCGCCAGCCGTCCTCATTCCGCGTCCCGATACCGAACTGCTGGTCGAACTGGCCATCGAGCGCCTGCCGCGCGGCGGCAGCCTGCTCGACATGGGTACCGGCTCCGGCGCCATCCCTGTCGCGGCGGCCCATGCGCGGCCCGATGCCGCGGTCGCGGCGCTCGACGTCAGCGCTGCCGCGCTCGAGGTCGCGCGCCGCAATGCACGGCGCCACGGGGTGCGCGTGGATTTCCTGCGCAGCGACTGGTTTGCCGCCGTCGGCGGACGCCGTTTCGACGTCATCGCCTCGAACCCGCCCTACATCGTCGCCGGCGACGCGCACCTGTCGCAGGGCGATCTGCGATTCGAGCCGGTCGATGCGCTGACCGACCATGGCGACGGCCTCTCGGCGCTGCGCACCATCGTCTCGGGTGCGCCCGACCACCTGCGCCCCGGCGGCTGGCTGCTGCTCGAGCACGGCTACGACCAGGCCGATGCCGTGCGCGGGCTGCTCGCGGCGCGCGGTTTCGGGGGGGTGCGCAGCTGGCGCGACCTGGCCGGCATCGAGCGCGTCAGCGGTGGTCGCCTGCCCGCCTGAGGCCGGCATTTCCTGCGTGAACGCTGGCGCCATGGCGCCAGCGCAAGGTCTCCCGATCCCGCTTTGCTAGAATCGGCTCCTTCTTCGGAGTCCCTGCATGCGCAAAAGCCTTTTCGCCGTCCTCGCCCTGTGTTGCGCATCCCTGGCCCATGCCACGCCACAGCGCTTCCAGGCACTGCTGGAGAGCGACTGGCAATGGACATTGCGTCATCTGCCGGAGTTCGCCACGACGGTCGGCGACACCCGCTACAACGACAGCCTGACCGATACCGCGCCCGCTGCCGTGCGCGCGCGCCACGCGCACCAGCGCGAGATGCTGGACGCCGCGCGCGCCATCGACCGCGCGGCGCTGTCCGGCCAGGATCGTCTCTCGTACGACCTGTTCGTGCATGACAAGGAGACGGCCGTGACATCGGCCGCCTTGCAGGAGATCCCGCCCTATCCGCTCACCCATGTCGACGGCATCCATATCACCTTTCCCCAGTTGGTGGCGCAGATGCCGTTCGACAATGCGCGCGACTACCACGACTACCTGGCGCGCCTGCGCGGATTGCCGAAGCACATCGACGGCATCGTCGCCCAGCTGACGCTCGGCATGGCGTCCGGCCGCGTCGCCCCCTCGGCGACGATGCGCATCGTGCCGGATCAGCTGCGCGCGTTCACCGCGGCGATCGACGATGGTCCGCTGGCGGAACCGTTCCGCGACATCCCGGCAACGATCCCGAAGGGCACGCGCGACCGGCTGCGCGAGGATGGCGCACGGGTGCTGCGCGAGATCGTCGGCCCTGCCTTCGCGCGCCTGGAAGCCTTCGTGCGCGACGCGTACCTGCCGAAGTGCCGACCGACCATTGCCGCCTCGGCGCTGCCCGACGGCGCCGCCTGGTATGCCCATGAAGTGCGGCGCCACACGACGACGCGGATGACGCCGCAGGAGATCCACGCGCTCGGCCTGCGCGAGGTGGCGCGCCTGCAGGCAGAGCTCGATGCGCTCATGCGGCGTACCGGCTTCCAGGGCACGCGCGCGGATTTCGCGCGCTTCCTCAACAGCGATCCGCGCTTCTTTTACACGCGCGAGGCCGACCTGCTGGACGGTTACCGCGCCATCCTGCGCAAGGCCCTGGCCGGTGCGCCCCGGCTGTTCGGGCGCCTGCCCGCGATGCCGATCGAGGTACGCGCCATGCCGGGACCGGATGCCGCGTCGCAGGCGGCCGGCTACTACGAGGCCGGCACCACCGATGGCGCACGGCCCGGCTATTTCGTCGCCAACCTGAGCAACCTGCAGGCGCGTCCGAAGTGGGCCATGGAGGCGCTCACCCTGCACGAGGCGGTGCCCGGCCATCATCTGCAGGCGGCATTGGCACAGGAACTGCGCGGGCTGCCGGCATTCCGCCGCTTCGGCACCTACGGCGCGTACGACGAGGGATGGGCGCTGTACGCGGAAAGCCTGGGCGGCGAACTCGGCTTCTACTCCGACCCGTATTCGCTGGCCGGACGCATCGATGCGGAGCTGTTCCGCGCGGCGCGGCTGGTGGTCGACACCGGCATCCACGCGCTCGGCTGGTCGCGCGAACAGGCGGTTGCCTGGCTCGACGCCAACACGCTCAATCCGCCGCAGGACAACCGCGCCGAAGTGGACCGCTACATCGTGTGGCCGGGACAGGCGCTCGGCTACAAGATCGGCCAGCTGCGCATTCTCGCGCTGCGCAACAAGGCGAAGGCCGCGCTCGGCCCGGCGTTCGACCTGCGCGCCTTCCACGATGCGCTGCTGGCGGACGGGCCGCTGCCGCTCGACCTGCTGGAGGCGCGCATCGACGAGTGGATTGCCGCGCGGCGCCGGCCGTGATGCGGCGCCGGCGTCAGCGCACGCAATGCAGCGTGCGCCCGGCGCTTTCCTGAACGGTCACCAGCGCCTTGTCGACGGACAGCGTCACGCGGGGGCCGGGGATCGTGACGCGCCCATCCTTCTCTGCCGGCACCTCGCCGTCCGCCAGCGCGACCGCCATGCCGCGACCGCACGGGGTTTCCATGTTCCAGGCGAAGTTCGCATCTTCCAGCCGCACGGCGTCGGCAGTTCCGCGCCGCGGGTCGAAGCGGGCACTTGCCCGCAGCGCCACCTGCACGGTCGAGCCGGCGGCATCGCTGAAGTGAATGAATCCGTCCTTCGGCGTGAAGGACCCTCTCCAGTCGGGACCGAATACCAGCAGGCGCACGCCATGCCGCAGGAATTCCGCCGCGATCGCGCTGCGCTGCTCGCGATAGCGCTGGTTGCTGGCCTCGGTTTCGGCGCGCATACGCTCCAACAAGCCGTGGTCCCATGGCTGCTCGGACGGAAGGACATTGAGCAGGAGTATGTCGAGCGGATGCTCGCCATGCACCTGCACCTTTTCCTCCCAGTCCTCCTGGCCATCGCGCTGGCGCAGCAGGACGAATGCCATGGCGCCGATCGCATAGGACTCCGCGTCGACGCGCGCGATGGGCAGCGCTGCATGGCTTGTCGGCCAGCGTTGCGCAAGCGTGCGCGTCGCCTCGGCCACGATGCGCCCGGGCTCGCCACGACAGCCCGCATTGCTGATCGCCAGGCCAATCGCCGAGGCGTATTCGGCGCTTCCTTCACGGATGTCGAGGGACATCATCTGGGACAAGCCAGCGCCGGCCGACTCCCGGACACGTTCCCACCAGTACGCGACAGCCGCGAATTCGGCAGGGCGCGCGGCCGCCTCGCCGGCCGTAGTCAGGCGCCGCAACGCTCCCCACAGTTCCCTGCGGAAATAACGCAGTTCGGGCGTGTTGCCTTCCCCCACGCCACGGCGCGTCTCACGCGCACGGAAGCTGCGTTGCGCGGCCAGATGAAACGCCTCGTGCAGTGCCGTGTCCGCCGCGAGCAGTTCGCCGGCATGGCCGCCGTCGTGGGCCACCGCCAGCACGACGCGACCGCCTTCCTCGCTGGTCGAGAACAGCTGGGTACGCGCGAGCAGTTCGTCCACCCGCTCCCTGGCGAGCGGCGTCACTTCCGGGCCGCGTGCCGCTCCGTCCCGGCCGGCGCCAATTCTCAGGCCCGTCCTCGCGCCCCGGTCGAGCGACACGACGTCGACGGAGCCGAGCGGCGCCCCGCGCCAAACCAGGTCGGGACATTCATGCAGCGGCGGAATGACCATCGGAGGAAAATACGCCAGCGGGTCGGCGCTGGCAGCGGTGGCGGCGGTGCCGGCCAGCCCAAGGGCGGCGGCAACACGGCGGATTGTCTTCATCTCGGGCGTCCTGGTGCAGTGCGCGCATCCCGCGCGCCGGAGGCAGGATGATGCCATTACATCAAGGCCGATAACAGTGCCGGAAACCGCAGCCCTCCGCGTCCTCCTGTCAAGACTGGCGCATTCCCCGGTTTTGCGTATCATCTCTGCTTCGCTTTTTGACCCCTCACCGCTTCACATGCTGCCTTCCATCGAACAACGCCTGGCCGTCGAACTGGCCGCCAAACCGGCCCAGGTGGCCGCCGCCATCGCCCTTCTCGACGAAGGCGCCACCGTGCCCTTCATCGCCCGCTACCGCAAGGAGGCGACCGGCGGCCTCGACGACATCCAGCTGCGCCTGCTCGAAGAGCGCCTGCGCTACCTGCGCGAGCTGGAGGACCGCCGCGCCGCGATCATCGCGTCCATCGAGGAACAGGGCAAGATGACACCCGAGCTGCTCGACGCCATCGCCCATGCCGAGGACAAGACGCGCCTCGAGGACCTCTATCTGCCCTACAAGCCGAAGCGCCGCACCAAGGCGCAGATCGCCGCCGAGGCGGGTCTCGCGCCGCTGGCCGACGCGCTGCTGGCCGACCCGACGCTCAACCCGGAGGAAGAGGCAGCCAAGTACCTGCGCGAAGCCTTCACGACCGCCAACGGCGACAACCCGGGCGTGCCCGATGCCAAGGCGGCGCTCGACGGCGCGCGCCAGATCCTGATGGAGCGCTTCGCCGAGGACGCCACCCTCCTGCAGACCCTGCGCGAATACTTGCAGGAGCACGGCGTGGTCGAGTCCAAGGTGGTCGAAGGCAAGGAAGACGCCGGCGAAAAGTTCGCCGACTACTTCGACTATTCGGAAACCATCGGCACGATCCCGTCGCACCGCGCGCTGGCGCTGTTCCGCGGCCGCCGCGAAGAAGTGCTCAATGTCGCGCTGCGCCTCGACAGCGAGGAAGAGAAGCCGAAATGGGACGCGCCGCACAATCCGTGCGAGCAGCGCATCGCCGCGCGCTTCGGCGTGTCGAACCAGGGCCGCCCGGCCGACAAGTGGCTGGCCGACACGGTGCGCTGGACCTGGCGCGTGAAGATCTTCATGCACCTCGAGACCGAGCTGATGACCGCCTTGCGCGAGAAGGCCGAAGTGGAAGCGATCAACGTGTTCGCGCGCAACCTGAAGGACCTGCTGCTGGCCGCCCCGGCCGGCCCGCGTCCCACCATGGGCCTCGATCCGGGCCTGCGCACCGGCGTGAAGGTCGCCGTGGTCGATGCCACCGGCAAGGTGGTCGATACCGCGACCATCTATCCGCATGCGCCGCGCAACGACTGGGAAGGTTCGCTGCACGTGCTGTCGAACCTGGCTGAGAAGCACCAGGTGTCGCTGATCTCGATCGGCAACGGCACCGCCAGCCGCGAAACCGACAAGCTGGCCCAGGACCTGATCAAGCTGCGCCCCGAACTCAAGCTGACCAAGATCGTCGTCTCCGAAGCGGGCGCATCGGTGTATTCGGCATCCGAGTTCGCCTCGAAGGAATTGCCGGACCTGGACGTCTCGCTGCGCGGCGCGGTGTCGATCGCCCGCCGCCTGCAGGATCCGCTGGCCGAACTGGTCAAGATCGATCCGAAATCGATCGGCGTCGGCCAGTACCAGCATGACGTGTCGCAGACCCAGCTGGCGCGCTCGCTCGATGCCGTCGTCGAGGATTGCGTGAACGCGGTCGGCGTCGACGTCAACACCGCCTCGGCGCCGCTGCTGGCGCGCGTGTCGGGCCTCAATGCCAGCGTGGCGCAGAGCATCGTCAACTACCGCGACATGAAGGGCATGTTCCCGTCGCGCGCGGCGCTGCGCGAGGTGCCGCGCCTGGGCGAGAAGACCTTCGAGCAGGCCGCCGGCTTCCTGCGCATCATGAACGGCGAGAATCCGCTCGACGCATCCGCCGTGCACCCGGAATCCTATCCTGTGGTCGAGAAGATCCTGGCCGACATCAAGAAGGACGTGAAGAGCGTGATCGGCGACGGCGCGCTGCTCAAGAAGCTGTCCCCGGCCAAGTATGCCGACGAGAAATTCGGCGTGCCGACGGTGACCGACATCCTGAAGGAGCTGGAGAAGCCCGGCCGCGACCCGCGCCCGGAGTTCAGGACGGCCACCTTCAAGGATGGCGTGGAGGAGCTGTCCGACCTGCGCCCGGACATGATCCTCGAAGGCGTGGTGACCAACGTGGCGGCCTTCGGCGCCTTCGTCGACATCGGCGTGCACCAGGATGGCCTGGTGCACATCTCGGCGCTGTCGAACACCTTCGTCAAGGATCCGCACACCGTGGTCAAGGCCGGTCAGGTGGTCAAGGTGAAGGTGCTGGAAGTGGACGTCAAGCGCAAGCGCATCGCGTTGACCATGCGTCTGACCGACACCCCGGCGCCGGCCGGCGCGCGCCCCGAGCAGCGCGGCGACCGCAACGATGCGCGCCGCCTGTCGCAGCACCAGTCGCGCCAGCCGGCCGCCAATTCCGGCGGCGCGATGGCGGCGGCCTTCGCCAAGCTCAAGCGCTGAGCGGCGACGGCGGACGCACGACGGCCCGGCTGCTGCCGGGCCGTTTGCTTTCCGGTGCTCGTTCCGCATGGGCGCGCCGGCGCCAGGGGAAGTTGCACAGACGAAAAGCCCGGCGCCGGATAGGGCATTGTTCCCGCGCCGGGACACGGCTTGCCGGATTTCCTATAATGGAGCCTTCATTGAAGAGAGGTCACCATGAGCGACGTGCAAAGCTGGATCAAGGACACCGTGACGAACCATCCGGTGGTGTTATTCATGAAAGGGACGGCGGAATTCCCGCAGTGCGGCTTCTCCGGCCGCGCCGTGCAGATCCTCAAGGCAGTCGGTGTCGAGAACATCGTCACCGTCAACGTGCTCGAGGATCCGGAAGTGCGCCAGGGCATCAAGGAATACTCGAACTGGCCGACGATTCCGCAGCTGTATGTGAAAGGCGAGTTCATCGGCGGTTCGGACATCATGACCGAGATGTACGAGTCCGGCGAGCTGCAGACCCTGATCAAGGGCTGACGTGCCCCGGGCTGACGCGCCCTCCCCCGCTGCCTCGCCCGCGGCGGATACGACAGCCGGCGCCGCGCCGCGCCGGCTGATCGTCGCCATCACCGGCGCCACCGGCGCCATCTACGGCGTGCGCCTGCTGCAGGCGCTGCGCCATGCGCCCGGCATCGAAACCCACCTGCTGGTGTCCGATGCCGGCGTGCTCAATCTCCACCAGGAACTCGACCTCGGCCGCAAGGATGTCGAGGCGATGGCCCATGTGGTGCACAACGTGCGCGACATCGGCGCCTCGATCGCCAGCGGTTCGTTCGCGTCCGACGGCATGGTGGTGGCGCCCTGTTCGATGCGCACGCTGGCGGCGATCGCCCACGGCCTGTCGGACAATCTCGTCACGCGCGCGGCCGACGTGGTGCTCAAGGAGCGCCGCCGCCTCGTGCTGATGGTGCGCGAGACGCCGTTCAATCTCGCCCACCTGCGCAACATGACGGCGGTCACCGAGATGGGTGGCATCATCTTCCCGCCGCTGCCGGGCTTCTATCATCGCCCGCAGAGCATCGAGGCAATGGTCGACCACACGCTCGGCCGCGTGCTCGACCTGTTTTCGATCGAGCATGCGCTGGCACCGCGCTGGCAGGGAATGAATACGAAAGGGTGAGCACAACGCTGCCTTGCCGTGCTGTCGACGCTGCAGCACCGGCAGGCATGGAACGAAAAGGCCCGTAGTCGATGACTACGGGCCTTTTGCATGGTGCTGGCTGCAGGACTTGAACCCGCCACCCCCTGATTACAAGTCAGGTGCTCTACCAGATGAGCTAAGCCAGCGAAACTTGGAAGACGCGTATTCTACCGGTTATTTGATGCGCGTGAGCGTCGGGCGTCCGCCCTTTTTCGGCGGATCGGGATCCTCGCCGGAGGGCGGTTCGTCGGTCGCTGCCGGCTCGTCGGAAGGCGACGGCACGGAGGACAGGACCGGCGGCGCAGGCGTCTCTCGCTCGCCGTCCTTCTCGCCCTGGCGCGTGCGGTCGGCGGGGCGTGGCGTGACCTCGAACGCCATGCCCTGCCCGTTCTCGCGGGCATAGATGGCGACGACGTTTTCCACCGGCACCGAGATCTCGCGCGCCACGCCGCCGAAGCGCGCATGGAAATTGATGAAATCGTTGTCCATCTTCAGCCCGCTGGTCGCGGTAAAGCTGATGTTCAGGACGATCTCGCCGTTCTTGACGAACTCGCGCGGTACGCGCGTGTGCTCGTCGACCATCACGGCCAGGTAGGGCGTGTAGCCGTTGTCGGTGCACCATTCGTAGATGGCGCGCAGCAGATAGGGCTTGGTGGACGGTTCGGTCATGGTGCGGATCTGGCGCAGCTGACGGGTCGGACAGGAATTGCCGGATCGCAGTTCCCGTCCGACGGCCGCATCAGCGGCGCATCACTTTCTCGGACGGCGTCAGCGCCTCGATGTAGGCCGGGCGCGAGAAGATGCGCTCGGCATATTTCATCAGCGGTGCCGCGGTCTTCGACAGCTCGATGCCGTAGTGGTCGAGGCGCCAGAGCAGCGGCGCGATCGCGACGTCGAGCATCGAGAACTCGTCGCCCAGCATGTATTTGTTCTTGAGGAACAGCGGTGCGAGCTGGGTCAGGCGGTCGCGGATCTCGGCGCGCGCCTTCTCGTGATTCTTGTCGGCGTTCTTCGACTTGTCGTTCTCCAGCGTATGCACGTGGACGAACAGCTCCTTCTCGAAGTTGAACAGCATCAGGCGGGCACGGGCGCGCATGAGCGGATCGGCCGGCATCAGCTGCGGATGCGGGAAGCGCTCGTCGATGTACTCGTTGATGATGTTCGACTCGTAGAGGATCAGGTCGCGCTCGACCAGGATGGGCACCTGGCCATAGGGATTCATGACCGAGATGTCTTCCGGCTTGTTGAACAGGTCGACGTCGCGGACTTCGAAATCCATGCCTTTCTCGAACAGCACGAGGCGGCAACGCTGGGAAAAGGGACAGGTCGTGCCCGAATAGAGAACCATCATGTTGGACGTTCCTTAGAAGCAAATGGGGCGAGACGTAAACGGCTCACCCCGAATCGAACTCCTGCCGCCCGACGATCGGGCGGCAGGCTATGTCTTACTTGACCTCTTTCCAGTACGACGCGTTCAGGCGCCATGCCAGGAAGGAAAGGAAGGACAGGAACAGCAGGACGATCACGCCGAGCTGCTTGCGCTTGTTCTGCGCCGGTTCCGCCATCCACTCGAGGAAGGACACCAGGTCGGCGACGGCGACATCGTATTCCTGCGCCGACAGCTTGCCCGGCTTGACCTGCTCGAAGCCTGCGAACTTGTGCACCGTCTTGGCCGGATCGTGCGGATCCTTCTCGTCGACGAACTTGGCGGCGCGCACGCCCTGCAGTTCCCACAGGGCATGCGGCATGCCGACGTTCGGGAACACCATGTTGTTCCAGCCGGTCGGGCGGGTGTCGTCCTTGTAGAAGGTGCGCAGGTAGGTGTACAGCCAGTCGCCGCCGGTGCCGCCGTGCGAGGCGCGCGCGCGCGCGATCACCGACAGATCGGGCGGGGCCGCGCCGAACCAGACCTTGCCGTCCGCCGGGCTCATCGTGACCTTCATCAGGTCGCCGACCTTCTCGCCGGAAAACATCAGGTTGTCGCGGATCTGCTGTTCGGTCAGGCCGATGTCGCGCATGCGGTTGTAGCGCATGGCCGAGGCGGCATGGCAGTTCAGGCAGTAGTTCACGAACAGGCGTGCGCCGTTCTGCAGGGCCGGCAGGTTGTTGGTCTGCGACGGCGCGCGGTCCAGCGGAAAATCGCTGCCGGCGGCCAGCGCCAGCACCGGGACGAATGCCAGGGCCGCGATCAGTTTTTTCATCAATTTCATATCCGATTTCTCCTGGCGTCTTAGTGCGGGTGGAACGTGACGCGGTTCGGCACCGGCTTGAAGGTGCCCATGGTGCTCCACCACGGCATCAGCAGGAAGAACGCGAAGTAGATGAAGGTGCACACCTGCGAGACGCGCTCGCCGACCGGCGACGGCGGCTGCACGCCGAGATAGCCGAGGATCAGGAAGGAGATGCCGAACACCAGGTACACGTACTTGTGCCAGTCCGGGCGATAGCGGATCGACTTGACCGGCGAGTGGTCGAGCCACGGCAGGCCGCCGAGGATCATGACCGACACGCCCATCAGGACGACGCCCCAGAACTTCGCCTCGAAGATGAACATGCCGGCGATCAGCACCAGGCCGCCGACGGCGATGCCCAGCTTGGCCTTCTGCGACAGCTTCGACTTCAGGAACACCAGCGCCACGTACGCGGCCACGCCGATGATCAGCGGCAGCATGAACTGGTCGGTGGTCGCACGCAGGATCGAGTAGAACGGCGTGAAGTACCAGACCGGCGCGATGTGCGGCGGGGTCTTCAGCGGGTCTGCCGGAATGAAGTTGTTGTACTCGAGGAAGTAGCCGCCCATTTCCGGAGCGAAGAACACGACCGCCGAGAACAGCACCAGGAACACGGTGGCGCCGAAGATGTCCTTGGTCGAGTAGTACGGATGCGACGGGATGCCGTCCACCGGGTGGCCGTCCGGGCCGAGGTTCTCTTTCACCTCGATGCCGTCCGGGTTGTTCGAACCGACTTCATGCAGCGCGATCAGATGCGCGACGACCAGGCCGAGCAGCACCAGCGGAATCGCGATGACGTGGAACGAGAAGAAGCGGTTCAGCGTGGCGTCGGACACGACGTAGTCGCCGCGGATCCACAGCGACAGGTCCGGGCCGATGAACGGGATCGCGCCGAACAGGTTCACGATCACCTGGGCGCCCCAGTAGGACATCTGGCCCCACGGCAGCAGGTAGCCGAAGAAGGCTTCCGCCATCAGGCACAGGAAGATCGCGACGCCGAACAGCCAGATCAGCTCGCGCGGCTTGCGGTAGGAACCGTAAAGCAGACCGCGCAGCATGTGCAGGTAGACGACGATGAAGAACGCCGACGCGCCGGTGGAGTGCATGTAACGCACCAGCCAGCCCCAGGGCACGTCGCGCATGATGTACTCGACCGAGGCGAACGCCAGGTTGGCGTCCGGCTTGTAGTGCATCACCAGGAAGATGCCGGTGACGATCTGGATCACCAGGACCAGCATCGCCAGCGAGCCGAAGATGTACCAGAAGTTGAAGTTCTTCGGCGCGTAGTACTTGCCCCACTGGTCGTTCCAGAGCTTGGTCAGGGGGAAACGGGAATCGACCCAGTTGAGGGCCTTTGCGGACACCGGAGCGTCGGCCGGGAGCTTTTTCTCGACAAATGCCATGGTTTACGCCTCGCCTTTCTCGTCCTTACCGACCAGGATCTTGGTATCGCTGAGGTACATGTGTCGCGGCACCTGGAGGTTGTCCGGAGCCGGCTTGTTCTTGAACACGCGGCCGGCCAGGTCGAAGGTCGAACCGTGGCACGGGCACAGGAAGCCGCCGGCCCAGTTGTCGGGCAGCGAGGGCTGGGCGCCCGGCGCGAATTTCTCGATCGGCGAGCAGCCGAGGTGGGAGCAGATGCCCACGGCGACCAGGATTTCCGGCTTGATGGAGCGGTACTCGTTGCGGCAGTATTCCGGCGTCAGCTCATCCTTGTTGCGCTCGGACTTCGGATCGGCGACGTCGGCCCCGGTCTTCTGCAGCGACGCGACCATTTCCGGCGAACGCTTCAGGATCCATACCGGCTTGCCGCGCCATTCGACGGTCTTCATCTCGCCCGGCTTCAAGTCCGCGATATCCACTTCCACCGGCGCGCCGGCGGCCTTGGCGCGCTCGGACGGCTGGAAAGTGGACACAAAGGCCCCCGCGGTGGCCAGACCGGCCACGCCGCCCGCCGCGCACGTCGCGACGAGCAAGCCGCGCCGACCGGAATCGACCTGCTTTTCGTTACTCATACCAACCCCAATTGTCAAGAAAGCGAAACCTGCACAAAACTACTAGCAACCTTCAATTATAACGAACCCCGCACCTGTTTTAAAGGAAATACATGGACGATGGCCGCATGGCGTGGCAGATCGCGACACGCGTTCCGCGATGCGGAACGGGACATCGCTCGCGGGTGGGATGCGGTCGCCGCGCTGCGCCGGGCAACGGCCATTCCCCACTCTCCTGACGTAGAATCGCGGCAGATCAACCATAAAAGGGAGCAGGAATGGGCATGATGCAGGAATTCAGGACCTTTGCGATCAAGGGCAACGTGGTCGACCTGGCAGTCGGCGTGATCATCGGCGGCGCCTTTGGCAAGATCGTCGACTCGCTGGTGCAGGACGTGATCATGCCGCTGGTCGGCAAGCTGATCGGCGGGCTCGACTTTTCGAACTATTACGTTCCGCTCAACGGTCAGGGGATGCACCTGACGCTGGCCGAAGCCAAGAAGGCCGGCGCCGTGCTGGCCTACGGCAGCTTCCTGACCGTGGTGATCAATTTCCTGATCCTGGCCTTCGTCATCTTCCAGATGGTGCGAGCGATCAACAAGGCGCGCAACGCCGCCCCGACGCCGGCCCCGGCACCGGCCGCACCGCCGGAGGACGTCGCCCTGCTGCGCGAGATCCGCGACGCGCTGGTGCGCAAGGACTGAACATGGCGGAACGAGACAAAGCCGGCCAATTGGCCGGCTTTGTCGCATGCGGAGCCGCCGCGCGCAGGGCGTTCAGGTCTTGTCGGCGACCGGCGTACGCATCTGCAGCAGGCCGCGCCGGTGCGCCTCGAACACGGCCTCGCCGCGCGAATGCACCGACAGCTTGCTGTAGATGTTCTTGATGTGGGTCTGTACCGTGCCGACCGATACGTCGAGCAGGCGCGCGACTTCCCCATAGGTATCGCCGCGGGCGATCAGGTCGAGGATCGCCGCCTCGCGCTTGGTCAGGGCCGGCGCGTCGGGCGCCGGGGCCGGCGCCGCTTCCTTCTTGCCGCGCACGCGCGCCAGCACCATGCGGGCGATCGCCGGGCTCATCGGGGCGCCGCCGCTGCGCAGGTCCTTGAGCGCACGCACCACGTCGAGCCGGCCGGCGTTCTTGAGGATGTAGCCGGAGGCGCCTGCCTCGATGCAGGCAAGGACGTTGTCTTCGTCGGCCGACATCGTCACCACCATGATGTCGCAGGCGGGATGCATCTGCACGCAGGCGCGGATGATCTCGATGCCGGTGCCGTCGGGCAGGCCGAGGTCGGTCAGGAGGATGTCCGGCTTGAAGTGCGACAGCCAGACCTTGGCCGGCGCCACGCTGTCGAAGCAGGCGGCCAGCTTGAAACACGGATCGGACTCGATGGCCATCGACAACGCGCGGCGGGTCAGCGCATCGTCCTCCACGAGCAGGACCGTGACGGGTGCGGGCTGGGATTGCTGAGACATGACGGGTCCGATTTCTTGTACGTTGTTCTACGCATCGAGCGACACAAAGCGGCCACCCGCGGTAGTGTGGGAACTACCGGTTGTCGGCAATGATACAACGCGACACACGAAATGCCCCAAAAAATCGGCACAGGCCGGCGTCCGGGCCCGATTTCGTTGCGCCGGAAGCGCGCGGCCACTCAGACCGGGTTGCCGATATCCACGAACAGGTGCCGGATGCCGAACCGGGAGGCAAGATGCTCGCCCACGGCCTGGACGCCGTAGCGCTCGGTGGCATGGTGGCCGCAAGCCAGGTAGGCGGCACCGGTCTCGCGCGCCAGGTGCACCGTCGGCTCCGAGATCTCGCCACTCAAGTAAGTGGACACTCCGGCGGCAACGGCGTCGCCCAGCATGTTCTGCGCCGCACCGGTGCACCAGCCGATGGTTCCCAGCGCCTGCGCCGGGTCGCCGATCACCAGCGGCTCGCGGCCGAGCCGCTCGGCGACCACGCGCGCCAAGTCGCCGACCGTGCGGACGGCCGGGTCGGCCGGCGCGCCGGTCCAGCCGAGGTCGTCCTCGCCGAAGCGCCCTTGCGGCATCAGCCCGAGCCGGCGTCCGAGCTGGGCGTTGTTGCCCAGCTCCGGATGCATGTCCAGCGGCAGATGGTAGGCGAACAGGTTGATGTCGTGCGTCAGCAGCAGCTTGAGGCGCTGGTGCTTGGGCCCGACCACGCGCGCATCCTCGCCGCGCCAGAAGTAGCCGTGGTGCACCAGAATGGCGTCGGCCCCCTCGGCGATGGCCGCCTCGATCAGCGCGCGGCTGGCCGTGACGCCGGTGACGACGGTGCGGATTGCGCTGCGTCCTTCCACCTGCATGCCGTTTGGGCAATAGTCCCGAAAACGGGTAATATCGAGCGTCCTGGCAAGATGCCCTGCCAATTCATCCCGGGCAATCGCTTGCTCCATCGTTCCTGACCTTTCTCCTGTATGCGACGTCTTTGGTTGTTGTTCGCGCAGACCGTCACCGTCGGCCTGGCGCTCTGGTTCATTGTAGCGACCCTGAAGCCGGACTGGTTGCACCTGGCGGCAACCCGTCCGACGCGCGTGACCTCGACCACGGTGCCGATGCTGGAGACGCCGCCCGACGCCGCCCCCGCGCCCGGATCCTACCGCGATGCCGCGCGCCGAGCGATGCCTGCGGTGGTCAACATCTTCACCTCGAAGGGATCGAAGAAGCCGCGCAATCCGCTGCTGGAAGACCCCTTCTTCCGCCGCTTCTTCGGCGACCAGCTCGGCGATCCCGAAGAGAAGCAGTTCAGCCTCGGTTCCGGCGTCATCGTCAGCACCGACGGCTACATCCTCACCAACTACCACGTGGTCGAAGCCGCCGACGAGATCGAGGTGGCGCTGGCCGACGGCCGCAAGGCGGTGGCGAAGATGGTCGGCGTCGATCCGGAGACCGACCTGGCCGTCATCCGCATCGCCCTGCCGAACCTGCCGGCGATCACGCTCGGCCGCGCGGACAATGCCAAGGTCGGCGACGTCGTGCTGGCAATCGGCAATCCGTTCGGCGTCGGCCAGACCGTCACCATGGGCATCGTCTCGGCGACCGGCCGCAGCCACCTCGGCATCAACACCTTCGAGAATTTCATCCAGACCGACGCGGCGATCAACCCGGGCAATTCCGGCGGCGCGCTGGTCGACACCAACGGCAACCTGCTCGGCATCAACACGGCCATCTATTCGCGCAGCGGCGGCTCGCTCGGCATCGGCTTCGCGATTCCCGTCACGACGGTGAAAATGGTGATGGATTCGATCATCGCCACCGGCCAGGTGGTGCGCGGCTACATCGGCGTCGAGCCGCAGGACGTCACGCCCGAGCTGGCCGAGAGCTTCGGCCTGCAAACCAAGACCGGCGCCATCATCGCCGGCGTCGAGCGCAACGGCCCCGCCGACCGCGCCGGCGTTCGCCCGGGCGACATCCTGGTCGCCGTGGAGGGCAAGCCGATCGCCGATACCACCGACATGCTGAACCAGGTGGCGCAGCTGGAGCCGGGGAAGAAGGCCAAGCTGACGATCCTGCGCAAGAACCAGCAATCCATCGTCGAAGTCGTCGTCGGCAAGCGGCCCAAGGCCAAGCCGCCGATGCCGGAGGAACTCCCCGAATAAGGGAATGGCCGGCGCAAGGGAGAATCGCATGCATGTCCGCGACCTGATGCAGTTCCTGGCGGAGCTGTCCGAGAACAACAACCGCGCGTGGTTCGTGATGAACAAGCCGCGCTACGACATCCTGCGCGCCGAGTTCCTCGAACTGGTGACGCGCCTGATCCGCGACATCGCGAAGTTCGATCCCGACGTGGCCGACTGCAATCCGAAGAAGGCGCTGTTCCGCATCAACCGCGACATCCGCTTCTCGAACGACAAGAGTCCGTACAAGACCACGTTCTCCGCGGCGATCACGGCCAGCGGACTGAAGAAGCCGAGCCAGGGCGGCGGACCGGCCTACTACTTCCACATCGATGCCAAGGGGCAGCTGCTCGTCGCGGGCGGCGAGTACATGCCGCCGCCGGATCGCCTGCGCGCGATCCGCATGGCCATTGCCGACGATCCCGCCGGATTCACGAAGGTGCTGAAGAACAAGCGCCTGAAGGAGCGCTACGGCGACTTGCGCGACGAGGGCAAGCTGGTGCGCCCGCCGAAGGGCTTCGACCCGGACCATCCGCTGATCGAGTACCTGAAGCACAAGAGCTGCATCGTGTGGAGCGAGACCGACATGCGCCGCAAGGTGCCGGACGACCTCGGCAAGGACCTGGCCGCGGCATGCAAGGATGCCTTGCCGCTGGTCGCGTGGCTGCGGGCGATCACGTAGCGTCACGCACCGACAGGCGGTCCTGACACGCGCCTGCGGGCCGTCATGGCCAGCCGTGCAGACTTGACGGCGGCAGCCGGCGACTACTCCTGTACGTCCCGGTACAACACCTTGTAATCGCCCGCCGCGTGCGACAACGCATGGCGGTCGTCGCATTCCGCAAGCCGGCCGGGCGGGCGACCGTCCAGGAGGTCGATGCGCGGCCGCTGCGCTCCCTCCCGCGTGCACAGCAAGTCGCTGCGCACATACACGATCGAACCATCCGCACACGCGCCCCGGTCGATGCCATCGGCCGTCGCGGCGAGCGACGGCGCCCGCGCCGGTCGGCCGTCCCGGCAATAGCGCCGCCGCTCGATGCCGGCGCGCTGCTGCGACGACAGTTCCCGCACCTCGCCGGAAGACCAGAAGCCCATGCGCTCGCCCGCCAGGCGGACGCCCTTCCAGGCCTGCCCCGCCACCGGCTGCATCGAACGCACGCGGCCGTTACGCCACAGCTCGAGATCGCCCTGTACGCGCACTGTCTTGCCGGCCACCGTCGTGCGCGCGGGACGGTCAGGCGCGAAGCTGACCCGCTGCAGCGTCCAGTCCGGCCGGAAGCGCGCCTCGGCCACGTCGGCGCCGGCGAAGCGGCAGCGCGTGCGCTCGAAGCCGAAGCAACGGAAGAGGTAGCCACCGTCGCGCTTCTCGAGATCGATCCTGCCGCGCATCTCCAGGGCGCCGATGCGCCAGCTGTCGGGGCGCTCGATGCCGGCCACCCACAACTCGCCGAGCTGGTCTGGGCGTTGCATGATCTTTCCCTGCTGCAGGCGCGAGAACAGCGCGATGCGCGTGCCGGCCGGCAGGGGAATGCCGAGGTAATCGGCCGTGTCGCTCAGGATCGCTTCCTCGATCCGGCCGCCGCCGCGCCAGTTGACGACGATCTCGCTGCCCGGCGGCAGCGACATGCCGACGATGCCCTGCGGCTGGATCAGCGCATACGATGTCGTATCGATGTCGAACCGGACAGCGCGCCCGAAGCGGCGGTCGCGCTCCGGCGGAAAGGTGGACGACAGGGCAAGACCGGTATCGATGTCGAACACATGCCGGTCGCCGGTACGGGCGCGCACATGAAGCTGCCCCTTTGCCTCGTCGAGCGACTCGTCCTCGAGCCAGGAAAAGCCGTCCGGAGAATACAGCAGTCCTTCGGAGGTGGTGAGCAGGTCACGGATGCGATAGCTGCGCAGGAGCTTGCCGTTGCGGAAGAAGGCATAGGCTTCCTCGTCGAGCCCTTTGCCGCCGCCCCCCTTGCGGATGAGGTGCGCGCCCCCGCGCGGCACGATGGCTTGCGCGCCGCGCGGCCAGGCGACCGTCCAGAGCGGCTTGTCGCCGCCGTCGCGGAACATGCCTGCCATGGCGCCGCCGCGCGCCGGCCTGAGCACATGCGCGCCATCGCCGGCCGCGATCTCGGGCCCGCCCGAGCGCAGCGTGCCATGGGCAGGCGCACCGATCGTCAGCGCGGCAGCGAACAACAGGGGAAGGAAACGGGTCCGGCGCAGGCAGGCGCGCAGGCGCGGCATGACGAAGTCCTGCACCGGAAACGGCATGCCGCTCATGGACGGCGCGTCAGGCTGCCTCTTCCGGCGCCCGCGTCATCCGCGCGAACATCGGCGCGATCAGCAGGCCGAGCTCGTACAGCAGGCACAGCGGCACCGCCAGCAGCAGCTGGCTGACGATGTCCGGGGGCGTGACGACGGCAGCGATGATGAAGGCGCCGACGATGACATAGGGGCGGACCGCCTTGAGCTTCTCGACGGAGACGATGCCCATGCGCACCAGCACCACCACCACGACCGGCACCTCGAAGGTAAGGCCGAAGGCGATGAACATGGTCATCACGAAGGAAAGATAGGCTTCGATGTCGGGCGCCACCGCGATCGATTTCGGCGCGAAGTTGTTGATGAACTTGAACACCATGCCGAACACGAAGAAATAGCAGAACGCCACGCCGACCAGGAACAGGACGGACGACGAGATCACCAGCGGCGCGATCAGCCGCTTCTCGTGGGCATAGAGGCCGGGCGCGATGAAGGCCCACGCCTGGTAGAGCACCCAAGGCAGGGCCACCAGGAAGGCGACCAGCATGGTCACCTTGACCGGCACCAGGAACGGCGTGATGACGCCGGTGGCGATCATCTTGCTGCCTTCGGGCAGCGCCGACATCATCGGCCGCGCCAGCACGTCGTAGATCTCGCCGGCGAACGGCATCAGCGCGAGGAACACGACGAGCACCACCGCCGCCGCCTTGACCAGCCGGCTGCGCAGCTCGACCAGGTGCGAGATGAAGGTTTCTTCGTTGGCCGAAGGCGTGTGGTGTTGGCTCATGGACGATGCGGTTGGGAATCGGTGTGATGCATGCACGGCCGGCCACGGCTGCCTGCGTCAGGCATGGAAGGACGTGCCCTGCTTGCGCATGCTTGCCGGCCGGTATTTTGCCACGCGGGCGGCGCCGGACATGAGGCGAGTGCGCATGCCGTGCTGCTTCTTGTACCACGCCGGCATGGCCGACGTGCGCAGCTTCTTCTTGCGGAAATCCTTGGCCTTGGCGGCGAGATGGGCCTCGGACGCCGGCGTGCGCATCGCATCGGCCAGCGAATCGTTGCCGGCGCCGGTCTCGGCGAACGGATCGCCGAAACTGCTTTCGACCTCGGCGATGTCCTTGCGGATCGTCTGTTCCGCCGCGCTGGCCGCGTCCTGCATGTCCTTCTGCATCTTGCGCAGCTCTTCGAGCTCGATTTCGCGGCTGACCTCGGATTTCACTTCGTTGATGTAGCGCTGGGCACGGCCGAACAGCGTCCCGGCCATGCGCGCCACCTTGGGCAGGCGTTCGGGGCCGATCACGACCAGCGCGACGGCGCCGATCACGGCAAGCTTGGAGAGTCCGAGGTCGATCATTGTCGGTGCTTCAAAAACAGCACGCCTGCAGCGGGCCGGTCAGCCTGCGCAGGCGTTGCCATCCAGGTCGCCAGGAGCATCAGCTCTTCGATTTTTCTTTGGCCTCGACGTCGATGGTCGACTTGTCGGCGACTTGCTGCGTGGCCTGTGCCGGGCGGTCTTCCTCGCCCTTGACGCCATCCTTGAAGCCCTTCACGGCCTTGCCGAGGTCGGAGCCGATGTTGCCGAGCTTCTTGGTGCCGAACACGAGGATGATGACCAGCAGGACGATCAGCCAGTGCCAGATGCTAAAGGAACCCATCTTTGTTTCTCCTAGAGGGACGCCATCGTCCCGGACTGCAGTCTATACGCCATTGGAACCGGCGCAGATGAATAAATTTCGCCTTGCGTGCGAAGAACTTGCCACCCGGCGCGTCAGTGCTGGATGCGCCATGGACGGGGACCGCCGAACACGTGCATATGCAGGTGGTAGACCTCCTGCCCGCCATCCGGCCCGGTGTTCACCAGGGTCTTGAAGCCGCCCTTGCCGTTCTCGAAACCACAACCTTGCTCTTTAGCAAGCTTAGGTGCAAGCAACATCATTTTACCCAATAACGCCGCGTCTTCCGGCGTGGTTGCCGCAAGGGTCTCGATGTGGCGCTTGGGAATGATGAGGAAATGCACCGGCGCATGCGGATTGATATCGTGGAATGCGATCACGTCATCGTCCTCGTACACCGTCTTCGATGGAATCTGCCGGGCGGCAATCTTACAGAAGATGCAATCGGTCATCGAAAGTTCCTTTCCTGTGTGAATCCGTGTCGGCCCACCGCCATGGCCGCATCAGGGTCCGCGGCGCGCGGCAAAGTCACGATGATAGTCCGCCATGGCCTCATTCGCCACGCTGTTCGCGCTCGATCAGCTTGCGGTTGGCTTTTTCCTCGAGGCCGGACAGCCCTTCGCGGCGCGCCAGCTCGTCGACGACGTCCTGCGGCGTCAGGCCGAACTGGGCCAGCATCACCATCGAGTGGAACCACAGGTCGGCGCATTCGTAGAGCAGCTTGGAGGCGTCGCCGGACACGCGCGCATCCTTGGCGGCCATCACGGTCTCGGTGGCTTCCTCGCCGATCTTCTTGAGGATGGCGTCGTCGCCCTTGGAGAACAGGCGCGAGACGTAGGACTTGTCGGGATCGCCGCCATTGGCCAGCTTGCGCGATTCGATCACATCGGCCAGGCGTTTCAGGGTGTCGCTCATGATGGGTCGCAGCGCATGCGGGATGCGCGAGTGTGAATGAAGATGATGACGGTGCGGTGACGGCACCCGTGCCGCGGGTTACTTGTAGATCGATTCCGGATCCTTGAGGACCGGGTCGACGGACACCCACTCGCCGCCGCCCTTGCCGTTCGCCTCGAACTTCTGGAAGAAGCAGGAATGGCGGCCGGTATGGCAGGCGATGTCGCCGGCCTGCGCGACCTTGAGCAGCACCACGTCCTCGTCGCAGTCGAGGCGGATCTCGAGGACCTTCTGCACATGGCCGGATTCCTCGCCCTTGTGCCACAGCTTCTTGCGCGAGCGGCTCCAGTAGACGGCCTCGCCGAGCTCGACGGTCTTCGCCAGCGCTTCGCGGTTCATCCAGGCGAACATCAACACGTCGTTGCTGCCATTCTCCTGGGCGATCACCGGGACGAGGCCGTTCTCGTCCCACTTGACCGCGTTGAGCCACTTGGCCTTGATGCTCATGCCAGCCTCATCGGGATGCCCTGCGCGGCCATGAAGCGCTTGGCCTCCTGCACCGTGTGCTGGCCGTAATGGAAGATGCTGGCCGCCAGCACCGCGTCGGCGCGGCCGACCTTGATGCCGTCGGCGAGATCCTGCAGGCCGCCCACGCCGCCCGACGCGATCACCGGGATGTCGATCGCGTCCGACACCGCGCGCGTCAGCGCCAGGTCGAAGCCGGATTTCGTGCCGTCGCGGTCCATGCTGGTCAGCAGGATTTCGCCGGCGCCGAGCTGCTGCATCCTGCGCGCCCACTCGACCACATCGAGACCGGTCGGCTTGCGGCCGCCGTGGGTGAACACTTCCCACTTGCCCTCGCCCGTCTTCTTGGCATCGATGGCGACCACGATGCATTGCGAGCCGTACTTGTGCGCGGCATCGGCGACGAATTGCGGATTGGACACCGCGGCGCTGTTGATCGATACCTTGTCGGCGCCGGCGTTGAGCAGGCGGCGCACATCGTCGACCGCGCGCACGCCGCCGCCGACGGTCAGCGGGATGAACACCTGGGAGGCGACGTCCTCGATGATGTGGAGGATCAGGTCGCGGTCGTCCGAGGTCGCGGTGATGTCGAGGAAGGTGATCTCGTCCGCGCCCTGCTCGTCGTAGCGGCGCGCGATCTCGACCGGGTCGCCGGCATCGCGCAGCTCGACGAAATTGACGCCCTTGACGACGCGACCGGCGGTCACGTCCAGGCAAGGGATGATGCGTTTGGCCAGGGTCATTCCAGCTGCCTTGTTCCTTGGGTTATTCCTGTTCCAGCAGACCGGACAGCGCATCGGCGCGCTCCTGCGCCAGGCGCAGGTCGAGCGTGCCCTCGTAGATGGAGCGCCCGCAGATGACGCCCTCGATGCCTTCGTCCTGCACGGCGCACAGCGCCTCGACGTCCTTGATGTTGTGGACGCCGCCGGAGGCGATGATCGGGATCGTCACGGACTGGGCCAGCTTGACGGTGGCCTCGATGTTCACGCCGGACATCATGCCGTCGCGGCCGATGTCGGTGTAGACGATGGCTTCGCAGCCGTAATCCTCGAACTTCTTGGCCAGGTCGATGACCTCGTGTCCGGACATCTTGCTCCAGCCGTCGGTGGCGACCTTGCCGTCCTTGGCGTCGAGGCCGACGATCACCTGGCCCGGGAAGGCGCTGCAGGCGTCGTGCAGGAAGCCGGGGTTCTTCACCGCGGCCGTGCCGATGATCACGTAGGACAGGCCGTCGTCGAGCAGGCGCTCGATGGTGTCGAGGTCGCGGATGCCGCCGCCGAGCTGGATCGGGATCTCGTCGACATCGTTGTCGATGGCGAAATCGCGCACCGCGGCGATGATCGCCTTGATCGCAGGCTCGTTCTTCGGCTTGCCGGCGAAGGCGCCGTTCAGGTCCACCAGGTGCAATCGGCGCGCGCCCTGCGCCAGCCAGTGTCGCGCCATCTCGGCGGGATCGTCGGAGAAGACCGTGGCTTGTTCCATATCGCCTTGTTTCAGGCGCACGCAATGACCGTCCTTGAGGTCGATGGCAGGGATGAGCAACATGGCTGCGTCAGTAGTTCAGAGGTGGTTGATCGGAAGGGATCGCTGATGGGTCGGATCGTCTCGTCGTGACTCGGTTCGTGTTCTCGTTCGCGGAAAATGCGTCGCTGGGTGGCGTCGATCTGTTACGGTTTCCAGTTCACGAAATTGCGGTACAGCTGCAATCCTGCCGCGGCGCTCTTTTCCGGATGGAACTGCGTCGCGAAAATATTATCGCGGCCCACCGCCGATGCGAAGGGCCGGCCGTAGTCGGTCTCGCCCGTCACGTGCGCGGGATCGGCCGGCACGGCGTAATAGCTGTGCACGAAATAAAAATAACTGCCGTCGGCGATGCCTTCCCACAGCGGGTGCGCACGCGCCTGGCGCACGCGGTTCCAGCCCATCTGCGGCACCTTAAAGCGCGAGCCGTCCTCCTGCAGCAGGCCGTCGAGCGCAAAGCGCACCACCTTGCCCGGCATCAGGCCGACGCTGGCGGTATCGCCCTCCTCGCTGCGCTCGAACAGCAGCTGCTCGCCGACGCAGACGCCGAGCAGCGGCTTGCTGTTCGCGGCCGCGACGATCTCTTCCTGCAGGCCCGACTCGCGCAGGCAGCGCATGCAGTCCGGCATCGCGCCCTGCCCCGGGAACACCAGCCGGTCCGCCGCGCGGATGTCGGCCACCTCGCCCGAGATGCGGACGTCCGCCTCGGGCGCGACCTGGCGCAGCGCCTGCGCCACCGAGCGCAGGTTACCCATGCCGTAGTCCACCACTACAATCTTGTTCATGATAACTGGTTAAAAGCCAATCGCCGCAACACGTTCGTTGACGCGTCTCATTGCACCGATTACAGGCTTCCTTTCGTCGAGGGGATCGTGCCTGCCGCACGCGGGTCGAGTTCGGCGGCCATGCGCAGCGCGCGGCCGAAGGCCTTGAACACGGTCTCCGCCTGGTGGTGTGCATTCACACCGCGCAGGTTGTCGATGTGCAGCGTGAGCTGCGCATGATTGACGAAACCCCGGAAAAACTCTTGCGTCAGATCGACATCGAAACTGCCGATCATGGCCCGCGTGAACGGGATGTGGTATTCGAGGCCGGGACGGCCGGAAAAATCCACCACCACGCGCGACAGCGCCTCGTCGAGCGGCACGTAGGCGTGGCCGTAGCGGCGCACGCCCTTCTTGTCGCCGAGCGCCTTGGCGAATGCCTGGCCGAGGGTGATGCCGACGTCCTCCACCGTGTGGTGCGCATCGATGTGCAGGTCGCCCTTGGCCTCGATGTCGAGGTCGATCAGCCCGTGGCGGGCGATCTGGTCGAGCATGTGGTCGAGGAAGGGAACGCCGGTGTTCAGTTTCTGCTGGCCGGTGCCGTCCAGGTTGATGACGACGCGGATCTGCGTCTCGTTGGTATTGCGGACGACTTCCGCAATGCGGGGCGTGGACATGGTCAGGTTGGTGTCGAGGATGGGGCGAGTATGCCTTGCAGTGCCGCGAGGAGCGCCGCGTTCTCCGCGGGCGTGCCCACCGTCAGGCGCAGGCAGTTCTCGAGCAATGGGTGCATTTTACCCACATTTTTGATCAGAATTTTGCGTTCCAGGAGCGCGGCGAACACCGCGTCGCCGCTGCCGGCGCCACCGCGCACGCGTGCGAGGATGAAATTGGCCGCCGACGGGAACACCTCCAGCGCCGGGATGGCCGCCAGTGTGCCCCGCATGCGCTCCCGTTCCGAGCGCAGTTCCGCCGCCTGGGCGTCGAGCACGTCTGCGTGGTCGAGCACGAATTCGGCCGCCGCCTGGGTCAGCACGTTGATGTTGTACGGAGGCCGCACTTTGTCGAATTCCTGCAACAGTTCGCGGCTGGCGGCCAGGTAACCGAGCCGGATGCCGGCCAGGCCGAGCTTGGACACGGTGCGCATGACGGCCAGATTGCCGAATTCCGGAAGCCGGCCCATGAAGCTGGCCTGGGCGAACGGCTGGTAAGCCTCGTCGACCACCACCACGCCGGTGTCGCCGACCGCGCGGATGATCTCGACCATGGCCGCCTCATCCCACAGGTTGCCGGTCGGATTGTTCGGATAGGCCAGGTACACGATGGACGGCCGGTGTTCCGCGATCGCCGCCAGCATCGCCGGCAGGTCGAGCGAGAAATCCGGCGCCAGCGGCACGCCCACGAATTCCATGCCGGCCAGCTTCGCCGACACGCCGTACATCACGAAACCCGGCAGCGGCGCCAGCACCTTGGCGCCCGGCTTCGCGCAGGCGACCGACAGGATCGTGATCAGCTCGTCCGAGCCGTTGCCGAGCACCACGTCGTAACCGGCCGGCACGCCGAGGCGCGCGCACAGCTTCTGCTTGAGCAGCGTGTAGGACGGCACCGGGTAGCGGTTCATCGCGACGCCGGCCAGGCGCTCGCCGAGTGCGCGGCGCAGGTCTTCCGGCAGCACGTAGGGGTTTTCCATCGCGTCGAGCTTGACGAAGCCGGAGGCGTCGGGCACCGGGTACGCGTGCATGGCGCGGATCTCGGCGCGGATGATGTTGTCGATCAGGGACATGGCGGCTTGTCGTATGGATCTGTCAGGCGGCCGCGTCGTCGAGTGCGGCCAGGCGCGTCTCGATCAGGCGGCAATAGTCGGGATTGAGTTCGAAACCGGTGTAATGGCGGCCGCAGCGGCGCGCGGCGACGGCGGTGGTGCCGGAACCCATGAACGGGTCGAGCACGATGCCGCCCGGCGGGCAGGAAGCCTTCACCATGCGCTCGACGATCTCGAGCGGCTTCTGGGTCGGATGGTCGGCGCGCTCGCGGTGTTCGCGGTGCAGGCGCGACACGCTCCAGACATCCTTCGGGTTGTAGCCGAGCTCCAGCCATTTCGAGCCGACGAAGATCGAGCGCGAGCGCGCCTTCTTGGTTTCCGTATCGTAGGGAATGCGCACCGCGTCGAGGTCGAAATGGTAATCCTTCGCCTTCGCGAAGAAGCCGATCGTGTCGTGCACCGACGAGAACCTGCGCGTGCTGCCGCCCATCGACGGCACGCGCCGGTCCCAGATGATCTCGTTGACCATGGTCATGCGCTGCTTGAGCATCACGAAGATCTCGGGCGAATAGCGCCAGGTCAGGAAGATGTACAGGCTGCCGTTGGGCTTGAGCTTGGGCAGCGCGGCATCGATCCAGCGCTCCATCCATTGCAGGTAATCGGCCGCCTCGCGCTTGTCGGAATCGTTGCCGTAATCCTTCCCGAGCCCGTAGGGCGGATCGGCGATGACGAGGTCGATCGCGCCGTCGGGCAGGCGCGCCATGCCTTCCAGCGCGTCCTCGCAGAAGATGCGGTCGAGCCAGGCGCCGGCGCCCGGTCCCGTGGCGGCATTCATTTCAGCCGGTACTCCGCCGATTTCGCGTGGGCCGGCAGGCCTTCGCCGTAGGCGAGTTCCGCCGCCACCTTGCCAAGCGTCTGCGCGCCGGCTTCGCTGACCTGGATCACGCTGGAACGCTTCTGGAAATCGTAGACACCCAGCGGCGACGAGAAGCGCGCGGTGCGCGAGGTCGGCAGCACATGGTTGGGGCCGGCGCAGTAGTCGCCGAGCGACTCGGACGAATAGCGGCCGAGGAACATCGCGCCCGCGTGGCGGATCTTGCCGGCCCAGGTCTGCGGCTGCTCGGCCGAGATCTCCAGGTGCTCGGCGGCGATGACATTGGCGATCTCGCAGGCCTCGTCCATGTCGCGTACCTTGACCAGCGCCCCGCGGTTGACCAGCGAGGTGGCGATGACGTCCTTGCGCGGCATGGCGTCGAGCTGGCGGTTGATACTGTCCTCGACCTTCGCGATGTAGTCCGCGTCGGGGCACAGCAGGATCGACTGCGCCAGTTCATCGTGCTCGGCCTGGGAGAACAGGTCCATCGCGATCCAGTCCGGGTCGGTCGTGCCGTCGCAGATCACGAGGATTTCCGACGGGCCGGCGATCATGTCGATGCCGACGATGCCGAACACGCGGCGCTTGGCGGCGGCGACATAGGCATTGCCGGGACCGACGATCTTGTCGACGGCCGGAACCGTGGCGGTGCCGTAGGCCAGCGCGCCGACGGCCTGGGCGCCGCCTATGGTGAACACGCGGTCGACGCCGGCAATCGCGGCGGCGGCCAGCACCAGTGCGTTCTTCACGCCGCCCGGGGTCGGCACCACCATGATCACCTGGTCGACGCCGGCCACCTTGGCGGGAATCGCATTCATCAGCACCGACGACGGATAGGCCGCCTTGCCGCCCGGAACATAGATGCCGACGCGGTCGAGCGGCGTCACCTTCTGGCCGAGCACGGTGCCGTCCGCCTCGATGTAGGCGAAGCCGTTGGAGCCGCATTCCTGCTTCTGGCGCTCGTGGTAGGCGCGCACGCGGTCGGCGGCGGCCTGCAGTGCGGCGCGGCGCTCCGGCGCCAGGCCATCGAGCGCGGCCTGCAGTTCATGGCGATGCAGTTCGAGCCCGGCCACCGAGGTCGCCTCGAGGCGGTCGAAGCGGTTGGTGTACTCGAGCACGGCGGCGTCGCCGCGCGCTTTCACGTCGGCGAGGATCTGCGCCGCGGCGCGGTCGATCGCCTCGTCCTCGCCGGCCTCGAAGGCCAGCACGGCGGACAGCTGGGTCCGGAAGGCGGGGTCGGTCGTATCGAACTTGCGGATGGTGATGGCCATGATGTGTGTCCGGACGCGCTCCCCGCGCCCTGTGTCCTTATGAATTGGAGGCGCGCTCGAAGGCTTCGATGATCGGCTGCAATCGTTCGCGCTTGAGCTTGAGCGCGGCCTGGTTGACCACCAGCCGCGACGAGATGTCCATGATGTGCTCGACTTCCTGCAGGTTGTTGGCGCGCAGCGTGCTGCCGGTCGAGACGAGGTCGACGATGGCATCCGACAGGCCGACCAGCGGCGCCAGTTCCATCGAGCCGTACAGCTTGATCAGGTCGACGTGCACGCCCTTGGCGGCGAAATGCTCGCGGGCGATCTGCACGTACTTGGTGGCCACGCGCAGGCGCGCGCCCTGGCGTACCGCGTTCGCGTAATCGAATCCCGCCGGCACCGCGACCGACATGCGGCACTTCGCGATGTCGAGGTCGATCGGCTGGTACAAGCCTTCGCCGCCATGCTCGACCAGCACGTCCTTGCCGGCCACCCCGAAGTCGGCGGCACCGTACTGCACGTAGGTCGGCACGTCGGAGGCGCGCACGATGATCACGCGCACCTGCGGATCGTTGGTCGGCAGGATCAGCTTGCGCGAGCGCTCGGGATCCTCGGTGACGGTGATGCCGGCCGCCTGCAGCAGCGGCAGCGTTTCCTCGAAGATGCGGCCCTTGGACAGGGCCAGCGTCAGTTGCGCGTTGTCGGCTCCGTCCATCACTTGATCCGCTGGATGTTGGCACCCACCTGCGACAGCTTGACTTCCATGCGGTCGTAGCCGCGGTCGAGGTGGTAGATGCGGTCGACCAGCGTCTGCCCCTGGGCCGCCAGGCCGGCGATGACCAGCGAGGCCGAGGCGCGCAGGTCGGTCGCCATGACCGGCGCGCCGACCAGCTTGTCGACGCCGGTGATCATCGCGGTGTGGCCGTCGATGGCGATCTTCGCGCCGAGGCGGTTGAGCTCCTGCACGTGCATGAAGCGGTTCTCGAAGATGGTCTCGGTCACGCGCGCGCTGCCCTCGGCGATGCAATCGAGCGCCATGAACTGCGCCTGCATGTCGGTCGGGAAGCCCGGGTATTCGGTGGTGCGGAAGCTCACCGCCTTCGGCCGCGAGGACATCTGGATGCGCAGCCAGTCCGGGCCGGAGGTCAGCACGGCGCCGGCTTCGCGCAGCTTGTCGAGCGCGACGTCGAGGATGTCGGGGCGGGTCCTGGTCAGCGTGACGTCGCCGCCGGCAGCCGCCGCCGCGCACAGGAAGGTGGCGGTCTCGATGCGGTCGGGGATGACGGCATGCGATGCGCCGTGCAGCGCCGGCACGCCCTGCACCACCAGGTGGTCGGTGCCGATACCGGAAATCTTCGCGCCCATCGCCACCAGCAGGTTGGCCAGGTCGGTCACCTCGGGTTCGCGCGCGGCGTTCTCGAGAATGGTCTCGCCCTCGGCCAGCGTGGCGGCCATCAGCAGGTTCTCGGTGCCGGTCACCGTGATCATGTCGGTGACGACGCGGGTGCCCTTGAGCTTCTTGGCCTTGGCGTGGATGTAGCCGGCCTCGATCGTGATGTCGGCGCCCATCGCCTGCAGGCCCTTGATGTGCTGGTCCACCGGGCGCGAACCGATCGCGCAGCCGCCCGGCAGCGACACCTTCGCCTCGCCGAAGCGCGCGAGCAGCGGTCCCAGCACCAGGATGGAAGCGCGCATCGTCTTGACCATCTCGTAGGGTGCCTCGAACTTGTCGACGGCGCCGCCGTTGAGCACCGTCACGTCGCCGTCCTGCTCGGCCCTCAGGCCCATCTGGCGCAGCAGCTTGAGCATGGTCGAGACGTCGTGCAGGTGCGGCACGTTGGACAGGCGCAGGTCGTCGGCCGTCAGCAGGCCGGCGCACAGGATGGGCAGCGCGGCATTCTTGGCGCCGGCGATGACGATCTCGCCGGACAGGCGGTTGCCGCCTTCGATCAGCAACTTATCCATTGGCGTGCTCTTCCGGGGTCAGGGTCTTCATCGACAGGGCGTGGATCTCGGCGCGCATGCGGTCGCCGAGCGCGGCATAGACGAGCTGGTGGCGCTGCACCAGGCGCTTGCCGGCGAAGGCCGGCGACACGATCAGGGCGGAGAAATGCTGGCCGTCGCCCTCGACCTCGAGATGGGTGCACTCGAGCCCCTGGGCGATGTAGCTTTTGACAAGTTCGGGTGTGGGCAACACGGTAATGCCTTCTTGGAATGACAACGTCGGAAAAACGAACCTCGCGCCGGGGCGCTTGTCCGGCACCTGGTGGGTGCCCCGTGGACCGTGCCGCGGCGGCGGGTTCAATGTCGCAGCTTGTAGCCGCGCTTGAGCAACTGGATCGCCAGTCCGGCGACCGCAAGGAAAAACGCCGACACGATCGCCAGGCTGGTTGCCGGGTCGATGTCGGACTGGCCGAAGAAGCCGTAGCGGAAGCCGTCAATCATATAGAAAAACGGGTTGAAGTGCGACACGGTTTGCCAGAACGGCGGCAACGAGTGGATCGAGTAGAACACGCCCGACAGGAAAGTGGCCGGCATGATCAGGAAGTTCTGGAACGCGGCCAGCTGGTCGAATTTCTCGGCCCAGATGCCGGCGATCAGGCCCAGCGTGCCAAGCATGGCAGCCCCCAGCAGGGCGAACAGCGCGATCCACAGCGGATGGGCGAAATGCAGGTCGCCGAACCAGGCGGTGACGGCGAACACGCCGGCGCCGACGGCCAGGCCGCGCACGACGGACGCCAGCACGTAGGCGCCGAACAGGTCCCAGTGCGACAGCGGCGGCAGCAGCACGAACACCAGGTTGCCGGTGATCTTGGACTGGATCAGCGAGGACGAGGTGTTGGCGAAGGCGTTCTGCAGCACGCTCATCATGATGAGGCCGGGCACCAGGAAGGAGGTGTAGCGCACGCCCGGGTAGACTTGCACATGCTCCTCCAGCACATGGCCGAAGATCAGCAGGTAGAGCATGGCGGTCATCACCGGCGCGGTGATGGTCTGCATCGCCACTTTCCAGAAGCGCAGGACTTCCTTGTACAGCAGGGTCGAGAAGCCGGTCATTTCTCGCCCTCCATGATCTGCAGGAAGACGTCCTCGAGATCGGCCTGCTGCAAATGCATGTCGTCGATGACGGCGCCGGCCTCGCGCAGCTTCGCGAGGATCGGCTCGACCTCGGCGTAATCGTTGATGCGCAGCGTGAATTCGGTGCGGCAGGCGGCGCCATCGAGATGCGACACCAGCGGCAGCAGCGATTCCGGCAACTCGCCGCGCGACAGGCGCACCGACAGCTGGGCGCCGGCGATGCGGCGGATCAGGTTGCGCGTCTCGTCCAGCGCGACCACGCGGCCGGCCTTGAGCATCGCGATGCGGCCGCACAAGGACTGCGCTTCCTCGAGATAGTGGGTGGTCAGCACGATGGTGTGGCCTTCGCGGTTCAGGCGCGCAATGAATTTCCACAGCGTCTGGCGCAGCTCCACGTCGACGCCGGCGGTCGGCTCGTCGAGCACGATGACCGGCGGCTTGTGCACCAGCGCCTGGGCGACCAGCACGCGCCGCTTCATGCCGCCGGACAGCGCGCGCATGTTGGTGTCGGCCTTGGGAGTCAGGTCGAGGTTGTGCATCACCTCGTCGATCCAGGCATCGTTCTTCTTCAGGCCGAAATAGCCGGACTGCATGCGCAGCGACTCGCGCACCGTGAAGAAGGGATCGAACACCAGTTCCTGCGGCACGACACCGAGGCGGCGGCGCGCTTCGCGGTAGTCGCGCACCGTGTCGTGGCCATGGATGGACACCGTGCCGGCGTCGGCACGGTTGAGGCCCGCGATGATGGAGATCAGCGTCGTCTTGCCGGCGCCGTTCGGCCCGAGCAGGCCGAAGAATTCACCTTCCTCGACGGTTAGTGAGACGCCGCCGAGCGCGCGCAGCGACTTGTACGACTTTTCGACATTGGAGATCTGGATGGCAGCCATGGTAGCGCGATGCGGCATCCCGGCGGAATGCGGCGGGAAAGCCGTCGATTATAGGGGATTTTGCAATTGCGCCCCGGATGGGCAGGTCACGGGAAACGGCGCCGCGGGGCAAGGCCGGGAACGTCCGGCCGGGTCGATGCAATCGGGATGCGGATCGCCAGCGCCGGCGTTACCGGCCGCGCCGCCCACCCAGCCGGCCGGGCGCCGTCACATCGGCAACGGCATCAGCTGCGTCGCGCTGCCGCGGCATGCGGGCAGTCGAGCAGCTGGTCGACGTCGTAGAGATTGGCCAGGCTGACGAGGCTGGCCGGCGGATTGCGGAACACCAGGTGCTGGCCCTTGGCGCGCGCCGCCCGCTTCCATTCGAGCAGCGTGGCAACGGCCGCCGAATCGACGGTGGTCAGGCCGGCCAGATCGATCTCGGCCTGGCCGGCATCGATCGCCGCCAGGCCGGCATCGAGCGCGGTCCTGGCGTTGTGGACGGTGAGCGTTTCGGTCGGGCGGAAGGCGTCCGGCATGGCGTCAGGAGGCCTTCTTCTGCGCCGCCTTGGCGGCGCTGGCGGCCAGGCGCTTGTTCTTCTCGGACAGCGCCTTGATCAGGCCGTCGATGCCGCCCTTGCCGATCTCGACGGCGAAATTGCCCTTGTAGGTCTCGACCAGCCAGGCGCCGAGCACGTTGACGTCGAAGATCTTCCAGCCGCCCGCCGTCTTCTCGAGGCGGTAGTTCAGCTGGATCGGCTCGCCGCGCGGCTGCAGCACCTGGGAGCGCACTTCGACTTCAGTATCGGTCGGCTCGGCGCGGAACGGCTTGAACTCGAGCTTCTGGTCCTTGATCTGGGAGATTGCACCGGAATAGGTATAGACCAGCAGCGCACGGAACTCGGCGGTCAGCTGCTTCTGCTGCTCCGGCGTGGCATCGCGCCAGAAGCGGCCGGCGGCCAGCTGCGTCATGCGCTGGAAGTTCACGTGCGGCAGCACCTTGGCTTCGACCAGGTCCAGCACCTTCTTCGTGTTGCCGGCCTGGATGTCCTTGTCGGCCTTGGCGGCGTCGACGACTTCGTGGCTGATGCGCTTGATCAGCGCGTCGGGGGCTTCCTGCGTCTGGGCCTGGGTGGCGGCGGCGACCTGGGTCTGGGCCGCGGCCGGGGAAACGACAGCCACCAGGCCAGCGGCGGCGAGGATGGCGAACAGGGTCTTGAAGGAATTCATGTCAGTCCAATCAACGGGCAAGTCGGGCTTGCGATAACGGGTTGGTCAATGGAGTGTTACCTGGGCGCGGCCGCCGGCGTGTAGGTCACCTTCGGCGCGGGATCGATTGCAGCGGGCGGTACGGGTGCGGCGGGAGACATGGCGTCGCCTGCCTGTTGTTCCTCTTTGACAACCATGCCTGCTTGCGGTTCCGCCATGTTGCTTCCGCTTACAGTTTCCGCGGCGACCGGGCCGGTACGCGGCACAGCGGCGATTCCGCTGCCGGCATCGTCGTCCAGTGAAGTGCGCTGGCGGCGCGGTGCCTCGCCGTCGAACACGCGGCTCTCACGGCGCTGCAGGAAGGCGTCGCGGACGAACTCGTAGCGGTCCAGCGCGGCTTCTTCGAGCAGGTTCGAGGCGTTCAGCGCCACGGCGCGCTGGTCGACGACCTTGACGACGGTGCCCCAGCGGCGGTGCGCCTCGGGTTCGAACTGGCGCCACGGGTCCGACTTGATGTCGATCGGCAATGCCAGCGCATCGCGTACCGTCGACGGGCCGAACAAGGGCAGCACGAAATACGGCCCGGGACGCACGCCCCAGCGGCCGAGCGTCTGGCCGAAGTCCTCGTCATGCTTGGGCAGGCCGGCCTCGCTGGCAATGTCCAGGATGCCGCCCAGGCCGAGCGTCGAGTTGACGGCCACGCGCATGAAGTCGTTCAGGCCCTCGGCGAACTTTCCCTGGAGGAACTGGTTGGCCATGGTCGGCACGTCGGACAGGTTGCCGAAGAAGTTGCCGATGCCGATCTGGACGAACTGCGGCAGCGTTGCCTGGTAGAGTTCGGCGGTCGGCTTGAGCACGGCCTGGTCCACCTTGTCGTTGAAGGCGAACATGGTGCGGTTGTAGGATTCGAGCGAATCGGCGGCATTGCGCTTGGCCGTCGCGCACCCGGCCAGGCCGAGCGCCAGCAACACCATCGCGATGCGTGCGGCGAATCCGTTCGTGTTCAGCCGGCTCATTGCTTCTCGCTATCCTTTCCCTCGGCCGCCTTGCTGTAGAGGAATTGGCCGATCAGGTTTTCCAGCACCACGGCGGATTGCGTCATGGTGATCTTGTCGCCTGTGGCGAGGTTCTTGGTGTCGCCGCCCGGTTCCAGGCCGATGTACTGCTCGCCGAGCAGGCCCGCCGTCAGGATCTTGGCGGACGAGTCCTTCGGAAACTTGTAGCGGCTGTCGAGGTTCAGCGTGACGACCGCGCGGAAGCTCTTGTCGTCGAAACGGATCTCGCCGACCCGGCCCACCACCACGCCCGCGCTCTTGACCGCCGCGCGCGGCTTCAGGCCACCGATGTTGTCGAACTGGGTGGTGACGGTGTATGTCTCGGAGACGCCGATCGAGCCGAGATTGCCTACCCGGGACGCCAGAAAGAAGACGGCTGCCGCACCAAGCAGCACGAACATCCCCACCCACAAGTCTAATGATTTTCGTTGCATAACCAGTTCCCTAATCTATGGGGCATGGGCGATTTATCAAGGCCGGTTCCGCGATATCGCGGGGTATGGGCGCAAATCCGGCGCCATGCCACATCTTCGTTGCGTCTCCCCGCATACCCCGTTGAGTATGTCGAGCCCTCGCGCTGCGGCGAGTGTTGTATCAATTGAACATCAGCGCTGTCATCAGGAAATCCAGCCACAGCACGGTCAGCGACGCCATGACGACGGTGCGGGTGGTGGCGGCGGCCACGCCTTCGGGAGTCGCAGCGGTCTGGTACCCCTGGAATACAGCGATAAAGGTTACCGCAATACCGAAGACGACGCTTTTGATGATGCCGTTGGCGATGTCCTTCCAGATGTCGACACCGGCCTGCATCTGCGACCAGAACGCGCCCGCGTCGACGCCGATCATCTTCACACCGACGATGTAGCCGCCGAGGACGCCGACGGCCGAAAAGATCGCCGCCAGGATCGGCATGGCGATGACGCCGGCCCAGAAGCGCGGCGCCAGCACGCGCTGCACCGGGTTGACCGCCATCATTTCCATGGCGGCCAGCTGCTCGCCCGCCTTGAGCAGGCCGATCTCCGCGGTCAGCGAGGTGCCGGCGCGGCCGGTGAACAGCAGCGCCGTCACGACCGGTCCCAGCTCGCGCGTCAGCGACAGCGCCACCAGCAGGCCGAGCGCTTCCTCGGAGCCGTACTTGTTGAGCGTGTAATAGCCCTGCAGCCCGAGCACGAAACCGACAAACAGGCCGGACACCGCGATGATGATCAGCGAGCGGTTGCCGATGAAATGCACCTGGTCGGTGATCAGGCGCGGGCGGCGCCACAGGCCGCCGGACTGGCGGATGATCTCGAACAGCGCGCGCGTGGCGAAGCCGATGTCGGCGACGAAGGTGCGGGTCCTGCGGCCGAGGGAGGCGATCGCGTCAAGCACCATGCTTGCCTCCCGCGTGGCTGGCGAGCCCGAAATCGTCGGCGATCGACTTGCCCGGATAATGGAACGGCACTGGACCGTCCGGCTCCGCGTTGACGAACTGCTTCACGTACGGGTCGGTCGAGGTGCGCATTTCCTCCGGCGTGCCGCTGGCGACGATGCGCCCCTTCGAGAGAAAATACACGTAGTCGGCGATCATGAAGACCTCGTGGACGTCGTGCGACACCACGATCGAGGTCGAGCCGAGCGCGTCGTTGAGGTCGCGCACCAGGTTGGCGGTCACGCCCATCGAGATCGGATCGAGGCCGGCGAACGGCTCGTCGTACATGATCAGCGGCGGATCGAGCGCGATCGCGCGCGCCAGCGCCACGCGGCGCGCCATGCCGCCGGACAGGTCGGCCGGCCGCAGCGATGCGGCATTGCGCAGGCCGACCGCCTGCAGCTTCATGAGCACCAGGTCACGGATCAGCGCTTCGGGCAGCTGCGTATGCTCGCGCAGCGGAAAGGCCACGTTGTCGAAGACCGTGAGGTCGGTAAACAGCGCGCCGAACTGGAACAGCATGCCCATCTTGCGGCGCATCGCGTAAAGCGCTTCCTGGTCGCGCGTGTTGACCAGTTCGCCTTCGACGCGGATGGTGCCGCGCTGCGCCTTCAGCTGCCCGCCGATCAGGCGCAGGATGGTGGTCTTGCCCGAGCCGGAACCACCCATGACCCCGATCAGCTTCCCGCGCGGGAAGGACATGGTCAGCCCGGACAGGATCGGGCGATCGCCATAGCTGAAATGGAGATCGTGAATGTCGACGATATTGGTCGAAGCGTTGGTCACGGCGGTCTGGTCGAGGTTGAAGGTTCCAGGGTCGGTCTGGCAGATTCCGCCTGCAGGCCAGGCAGCCATCGCGCGGGCGCGGGGCGGAGCGGCGGAGACCGGGATGCAGCGCGGCAGAGACGTCGCGGCATCCGGCGCGGAGCGGCGCCAGGAACGGGACTCGCCCTTTGCGGCGCTGCGCCAATTTTTGCCAAAGGTGAGATTGTAGTGCAGAACCGGCAATCGCACTTTTGGCGACCAAATTTCTGACCGCCCGGTCATTTGCCAGAGTGTGAAAAAACAACAAACCCGGCGGTCCGCGAGGGAGCGCCGGGTCGGGAGCGGCGTGAGCGGACGCTCACATGGCGCGATGCCGGATCAGCGCGGCAGGACCGACGAGCCCATCAGGTATTCGTCCACCGCGCGGGCGCACTGGCGGCCTTCGCGGATCGCCCAGACCACCAGCGACTGGCCGCGGCGCATGTCGCCGGCCGCGAACACCTTGTCGACCGAGGTCTTGTAGCAGCCCTCGCCGTCGGTGGCCGCCTTCGCATTGCTGCGCGCATCCTTGGCAACGCCGAAGGCGTCGAGCACCGACTGCACCGGCGAGACGAAGCCCATGGCCAGCAGGACGAGGTCTGCCTTCAGCTCGAACTCCGAGTTCGGCACTTCGACCATCTTGCCGTCCTTCCACTCGACGCGCGCGGCGACGAGCTTCTCGACCTTGCCGTTCTTGCCCTCGATGCGCTTGGTGGCCACCGACCAGTCGCGCTGGCAGCCTTCCTCGTGCGAGGACGAGGTGCGCAGCTTGGTCGGCCAGTACGGCCACACCAGCGGCTTGTTCTCCTGCTCCGGCGGCATCGGCAGCAGCTCGAACTGCGTCACCGAGGCGGCGCCGTGGCGGTTGGAGGTGCCCACGCAGTCGGAGCCGGTGTCGCCGCCGCCGATCACGATGACATGCTTGCCGGTCGCCAGGATCTGGTCCTTGACCTTGTCGCCGGCGTTGACCTTGTTCTGCAGCGGCAGGAACTCCATCGCGAAATGCACGCCCTTGAGCTCGCGGCCCGGGACCGGCAGGTCGCGCGGCTGCTCGGCGCCCCCGGCAATGACGACCGCGTCGAACTCCTTCTTCAGCTCGTCCGGCGAGATGGTGGTCTTGGCCCAGTTGTAGACGCCCTGGGTGAACTCCTTGCCGCCGACGAACACGCCGGTACGGAAGGTGACGCCCTCGGCCTTCATCTGCTCGACGCGGCGGTCGATGTGCGACTTTTCCAGCTTGAAGTCGGGGATCCCGTAGCGCAGCAGGCCGCCGATGCGGTCGTTCTTCTCGAACACCGTCACGTCATGGCCGGCACGCGCCAGCTGCTGGGCGGCGGCCAGGCCCGCGGGGCCGGATCCGACCACGGCGACCTTCTTGCCGGTCTTCTCCTGCGCGGGCTGCGGCGTGACCCAGCCGTTCTCCCAGCCCTTGTCGATGATGAAGTGTTCGATCGACTTGATGCCCACCGGGTCGGCATTGATGCCCAACGTGCAGGCGGCCTCGCACGGCGCCGGGCAGATGCGGCCGGTGAACTCCGGGAAGTTGTTGGTCGAATGCAGGTTGTCCAGCGCCTCGCGGTAGGCGCCGCGGTACACCATGTCGTTCCAGTCCGGGATGATGTTGTTGACCGGGCAGCCGTTGTTGCAGAACGGGATGCCGCAGTCCATGCAGCGCGCGCCCTGGATCTTGGCCTGGTCGTCGTTCAGGTGGAGGACGAATTCCTTGTAATGCTTCTTGCGCAGCTGCGGCGCTTCGCTCGCCTCCTGCAGGCGCTGGTATTCCAGAAAGCCGGTGACTTTTCCCATGATGATCTCTCGTAGTCTTCGCTATGTGTCTTGCGCTCAGGCGGCCATCTTCTCGTCGCTGACCTTGGCGGCATTCAGTTCGGCCAGGGCCCGCTTGTACTCCTTGGGGAACACCTTGACGAACTTGCTGCGCGCATTGGCCCAGTCGTCGAGCAGGTTGCGGGCGCGCGTCGAGCCGGTGTACTTGAAGTGGCGCTCGATCAGGCCGCGCAGAATCGCCTCGTCGGCCTGGCCTTCGCCGCCGCGGGTGGTGGCATGCCAGAGCGCGCGGTCGATCTTCGTCTCCTGCTCGTGCGACGGCAGCACCGGTTCGAGATCGACCATCGCCATGTTGCATTTGCCGGCGAAATCGCCCGCCGGGTCGTACACGTAGGCGACGCCGCCCGACATGCCTGCCGCGAAGTTGCGTCCGGTGGCGCCGAGGCAGACCACGGTACCGCCGGTCATGTATTCGCAGCCGTGGTCGCCGGTGCCCTCGATGACGGCGGTGGCGCCCGAGTTGCGGACCGCGAAGCGCTCGCCGGCCACGCCGTTGATGAAGGCTTCGCCGGAAATGGCGCCGTACAGGACGGTGTTGCCGACAATGATGTTGTCGACCGCCCAGCCGCGGAACTCGGTGTTGGGACGCACGATGATGCGGCCGCCCGACAAGCCCTTGCCGACGTAGTCGTTGCCTTCGCCGACGAGGTCGAGCGTGATGCCGTGCGCCAGGAAGGCGCCCGCCGACTGGCCGGCCGTACCCTGCAGCTGGATGTGGATGGTGTCGTCCGGCAGGCCCTCATGGCCGTATTTCTTGGCGACCTCGCCCGACAGCATCGCGCCGACGGTGCGGTGCACGTTCTTGACCGGGACGATGAAGGAGACCTTCTCGCCGGTGTCGAGGGCCCACTTCGCCTGGGCGATCAGCTTGTGGTCGAGCGCCTTGCCCAGGCCATGGTCCTGCTCTTCGACGTGATAGATCGGTGCGTCGTGGATCTTCGGCGCCTGGTAGAAGATGCGCGAGAAGTCCAGGCCCTGGGCCTTCCAGTGGGCGATCGCGCGGGCCTTGTCGAGCAGGTCGGTGCGGCCGATCAGCTCGTTGAAGGTGCGGATGCCGAGCTGGGCCATGATCTGGCGCGCCTCTTCGGCGACGAAGAAGAAATAGTTGACCACGTGTTCCGGCTTGCCCTGGAACTTGGCGCGCAGCACCGGGTCCTGGGTTGCGACGCCCACCGGGCAGGTGTTCAGATGGCACTTGCGCATCATGATGCAGCCCTCGACCACCAGCGGCGCGGTCGCGAAACCGAGTTCGTCGGCGCCCAGCATGGCGGCGATGACGACGTCGCGGCCGGTCTTGATCTGGCCGTCGGTCTGCAGGCGCACGCGGCTGCGCAGGCCGTTGAGCACCAGGGTCTGCTGCGTCTCGGCAAGACCCAGTTCCCACGGCGAGCCGGCATGCTTGATCGACGACCACGGCGAGGCACCGGTGCCGCCGTCATGGCCGGCGATGACGATGTGGTCGGCCTTGGCCTTGGCGACGCCGGCGGCGATGGTGCCGACGCCGACCTCGGAGACCAGCTTGACCGAGATCGAGGCGCGCGGGTTGACGTTCTTCAGGTCATGGATCAGCTGGGCCAGGTCCTCGATCGAATAGATGTCATGGTGCGGCGGCGGCGAGATCAGGCCGACGCCCGGCACCGAGAAGCGCAGCTTGGCGATGTACTCGGACACCTTGTGGCCCGGCAGCTGTCCGCCCTCGCCCGGCTTGGCGCCCTGCGCCATCTTGATCTGGATCTGGTCGGCCGAGATCAGGTATTCCGCGGTGACGCCGAAACGGCCCGACGCGACCTGCTTGATCTTCGAGCGCAGCGAGTCGCCGTCCTCGAGCGGCAGGTCGACCATGACGCGGTCGCGGCCGAGCACGGAGGCCAGCGTGTCACCCTTCCTGATCGGGATGCCCTTCAGCTCGGGCCGATAGCGCTTTTCGTCCTCGCCGCCCTCGCCGGTGTTCGACTTGCCGCCGATGCGGTTCATCGCGATCGCCAGCGTGGCATGCGCCTCGGTCGAGATCGAGCCGAGCGACATCGCGCCAGTGGCGAAGCGCTTGACGATTTCCTTGGCCGGCTCGACTTCCTCGAGCGGGATCGCCTTGGCCGGATCGAACTTGAATTCGAACAGGCCGCGCAGCGTCATGTGGCGCTTGCTCTGGTCGTTGATGATCTGGGCGTACTCCTTGTACGTGTTGAAGTTGTTGGCGCGGGTCGAATGCTGCAGCTTGGCGATCGCGTCCGGCGTCCACATGTGCTCCTCGCCGCGGACGCGGAAGGCGTATTCGCCGCCGGTGTCGAGCGCATTGGCCAGCACCGGGTCCTTCGAGAAGGCCAGGCGGTGCAGGCGCAGCGCTTCCTCGGCCACTTCGAACACGCCGATGCCTTCGACGTTGGATGCGGTGCCCTTGAAGTACTTGTCGACCATCGCCTTCGACAGGCCGATCGCTTCGAAAATCTGCGCGCCGCAGTAGGACATGTAGGTCGAGATGCCCATCTTGGACATGACCTTCATCAGGCCCTTGCCGACCGCCTTCTGGAAGTTGTAGATCGCCTTCTCGGGGCTGATGTCGCCCGGCAGCGACTTGGCCAGGTCGACCAGCGAATCCATCGCCAGGTAGGGGTGCACGGCTTCCGCGCCGTAGCCGGCCAGCAGCGCGAAGTGATGCACCTCGCGGGCCGAGCCGGTCTCGACCACCAGGCCGGTGGACGTGCGCAGGCCTTTGCTGACCAGGTGCAGGTGGATGGCGGAAGTCGCCAGCAGGGCCGGGATCGCCACCTGGTCGGCGTCGACCTTGCGGTCGCTGATGATCAGGATGTTGTGGCCCGACTTTACCGCGTCGACGGCCTTGGCGCACAGCGAGGCGATGCGCGCCTCGATGCCTTCCTTGCCCCAGGCGACCGGATAGCAGATGTTCAGTTCGTAGGACTTGAACTTGCCACCGGTATGGGCGCTGATGTTGCGCAGCTTGGCGATGTCGGCGTAGTCGAGCACCGGCTGCTGCACCTCCAGGCGCATCGGCGGGTTGATGTTGTTGGTGTCGAGCAGGTTCGGCTTCGGGCCGATGAAGGACACCAGCGACATCACCATCGCTTCGCGGATCGGGTCGATCGGCGGGTTGGTGACCTGGGCGAACAGCTGCTTGAAGTAGCTGTACAGCGTCTTGTTCTTGTTGGACATGACCGCCAGCGGCGAGTCGTTGCCCATCGAGCCGATCGATTCCTCGGCGGTGGTCGCCATCGGCGTCAGGATGAACTTGATGTCCTCCTGGGTGTAGCCGAACAGCTGCTGGCGGTCCAGCAGCGGAATGTCGGACCTGCCCTCTTCCGGCTCCGGCGGCAGCTCGTTGAGCTTGATGCGCACCGAGTCGATCCATTGCTTGTACGGCTTGGCGTTGGCGTAGGTATCCTTGAGTTCCTTGTCGTCGATGATGCGGCCGGCGTCGAGGTCGATCAGGAACATCTTGCCGGGCTGCAGGCGCCATTTCTTGATGATCTTCGATTCGGGGATCGGCAGGACCCCGGATTCGGACGCCATCACGACCAGGTCGTCGTCGGTGACGATGTAGCGCGCCGGACGCAGGCCGTTGCGGTCCAGCGTGCCGCCGATGTGGCGGCCATCGGTGAATGCCATCGCGGCGGGGCCGTCCCACGGCTCCATCATCGCGGCATGGTACTCATAGAAGGCGCGGCGGTTGTCGTCCATCAGCGAATGGTTTTCCCAGGCTTCCGGGATCATCATCATCATCGCCTGGGCGATCGGATAGCCGGCCATCACCAGCAGCTCGAGCGCGTTGTCGAAGCAGGCGGTGTCGGACTGGCCTTCGTAGATCAGCGGGAACAGCTTCTTGAGATCGTCGCCGAGCACGGCCGACTTCATGACGCCTTCGCGGGCGCGGATCCAGTTGAAATTGCCCTTGACCGTGTTGATCTCGCCGTTGTGGGCGATGAGGCGGTACGGGTGGGCCAGCGGCCATTCCGGGAAGGTGTTGGTGGAGAAGCGCTGGTGCACCAGTGCCAGCGCGGAGACGCAGCGCGGATCCTGCAGGTCGCGGTAGTAGACGCCGACCTGGTCGGCCAGCAACAGGCCCTTGTAGACGATGGTGCGCGCGGACATCGACGGTACGAAGAATTCCTTGCCGTGGATGAGGTTGAGCGCCTGGATCGCGTGTCCGGACGACTTGCGGATGACGTACAGCTTGCGCTCGAGGGCGTCGGTCACCATGATGTCCGGGCCGCGGCCGATGAAGATCTGCCGAATCACCGGTTCCTTGTCGCGCACGGTGGGCGACATCGGCATGTCGCGGTCGACCGGCACATCGCGCCAGCCGAGCACGACCTGGCCTTCGGCGAGGACGGCGCGCTCGATTTCCTGTTCGCAGGCGATGCGCGAGGCGTTCTCCTTCGGCAGGAACACCATGCCGACGCCGTATTCGCCGGGCGGCGGCAGCGCCACGCCCTGCTTGGCCATCTCTTCGCGGTAGTACTGGTCGGGAATCTGGATCAGGATGCCCGCGCCGTCGCCCATCAGCTTGTCGGCGCCGACGGCGCCCCGGTGGTCCAGGTTCTTCAGGATCAGCAGACCCTGCTCGATGATCGAGTGGCTCTTCTTGCCCTTGATATGGGCGATGAAACCGACGCCGCAGGCATCTTTTTCGTTGGACGGGTCGTACAGACCTTGCGCGTGCATAGCCTTCTCCGCAATCAGAAAATGAATTTCGAGAATGCAGAATAGTGCAGCGCAATACCCCTTACAAGCACAACAAAAGGGGTCAGTATCGTTTTTATTTACAGACTTCTCGATTATCTTTTATTGAGGGACACAGTGATTTGCCAGCGCAAGCCGCTGTTTCTTAACGATTTTTCCATCAATCCTCGGAAAGCGAGGCTGACATGGCCGGCAGACTGGCCTTGCGCGGCCGTCCGCGTTTGCCCGGCGCGAGGCGCCGGCTTGTCTGTTTTGCGAGACTGTCGATGAACTGGTCAGGTCCGAGCGCCCATCCCTTCATGGTGGCTTCGGTCAAGGCGGTGACTTCTGCGGCCGCCAGGCTCTGGTCCACCAGGTCGCGGTAGGCCAGCTCGCGGTCGAACGGCGTATTGCCGAGCGCCCAATAGAGCCGATGGTCGGTGATGAGCGGATCGTGCTGATGCCCCACATGGTGCGCGTAGCTGGACCATGGATAGTCACCCGGGGCGGTTGCCAGGCCGCCACGCACCGGGTTGAGTTCGATGTAGCGGCTACAGGTCAGGAAATACCGTTCGGAATCGATCACCGTGGCCCGGTAGCGCCCTTCCCACAACGTCCCGGACCGTTGGTACTTCTTGTTGAAATAAGGGACATACTGGCGGCCGATCCACTGCATCATCTTTGACATGCCGATCATGTCCGCCGGCGTCACCAGCAGATGCAGGTGATTCGGCATCAGGACATAGGCATGAATCGCCACGTGGAAACTACGCGCAGCCTCTTTCAGCCAGGAGAGAAAGACACGATGATCATCGGCATCGTGGAAGATCGGCTGGCGATTGTTGCCGCGCTGGATAATGTGATGCGGTTGCTGGGGAACGACGAGTCGGGGAAGACGGGCCATGGCGAAGTCCGTGCGTTACGAGGTAGCCCGATAATATCACTCCGACCCCGATTCATAAAGCAAGCAGATCCCTGGGCTTTTGCTCTGTCACTGTTTTTGTCAGAGGAAATCAGAGGATCCGGCGGATCAGCGTACCATCCATGCGTCGGCGATTCTCGATCGCATTGACCACCAGCGCACGCAGTTCGTTGAGCGGCACCACCTCGCCCGGTTCGATGCGTGCGGGCGCAACGTTCTTGTCCCAATCGCCATAGATGAAACCGATCGGCTGCCGATTGACCGATAGCGGCAGGACGATGAAGCTGGCGGACGTCGTGAAAACCTCTTTCCACCAGCGCGGCAGCTTGTTCAGGAAAGTCTGCTCGCGCGCGTTCTCGACGAAGATCATCTTGTCGTTGGCCAGTGCCGCGTGGAACACGTCCGGCTGGTAGGCATCGCTGAAATACAGGCGCGGCAGCAGCTCCTGCACGCCGTCGCCAAGGCACATCCGCGCGGCATAGCGCGCCTCGTCCTGGTTGCGCAGGAAGGCGGCGGCGCGCGTCAGGCCCAATCCCTTGTAGGCGGTTTCCAACCCCATCGACAGCAACTGTGCCGTGCTGGAATTGCCGAAGGCGCTGCGCATGTCGGTCACGCCCGAGGTCAGGATGGCAGCGGCATTGGCGGGCTTGCCGCCGGCGCCCGGGGCCGCCTTGACCGGCCGCGAGATCACCGAATCCTCGAGCGCCGTCGCCCTGGCGGACTCGACCGCGCTGCACACCAGCTCGACATCGATGCCAAGCATTTCGGCGTATTCGCCGGCGATCGATGCGATGTCCCGGCCGCCGGCCGCAGGTTCGTCGCGATGAATCACCTCGGCACAGCAGGTCGACATGGTCGAAATCGCAGCCAGCCAGTCGGTGTGGTCAAGCGGCTCCGCCGTCGTTCTCGGCGACATGTGCTGCAGGCTGGCGACCAGGGAATTGGGCAAGCCCCACTGCTGCGCGATCCGCTGGCCGATCTCGTCGAGCCCCATGCCGAGCGCCTCGCGCGCCGCTTCGGCTTCGTCGATGCCTTCTGCCATGCGCAGCTTGATCGCCGACCAGCGCTCCGGCAGGTAGAAGGTGACCATCATGCGCCCGAGCGAGTGCAGCATCGAGCAGACCACCGCCTCTTCCGCGTCGCGCGAACTGGCCGCGGCCGCCAGCTGGCGCGCGATGTGACCGGCCAGCACCGCCTTTTCCATCTCGGCGCGGGCGACGTCGGATCCGGCCGACGCGCCCTGCAGGCCGTCGATCAGCTTCAGTCCGAGCGCCAGATGGCCGATCGCCTCGGTGCCGAGCACGATCACCGCCTTCGATACCGTATTGATGCCGCCGCCGAACACCGCGTACATCGGGCTGTTCGCCAGCCGCAGCACCTTCTGCGTCAGCGCCGGATCGGACAGCACGGTGCGGGTCATGTTGAACTCGCGGTCGTCCTCGCCGCGCATGGCAGCCAGGATCGCGGCGACCACCTTCGAGAAGCCCGGCAGGTCGCCGCGCTGGCGGACACGCGACCAGAGCAGGTCGAGCGTTTTCTTGGGCGTGTCGGACATGGTGATCGTTGTCATGGTGCGGCGAAGGAATGGAGCGTGGCCGGATGGTTGGCGCCAGCGGCGCCGGTCTGCAGCAGGGTGAGGGCCTCGTCGGGAGGCAGCGGGCGGCCGGTATGGAAACCCTGGATGAAAGTGCACCCCTGTTCCGCGAGGTATTGCATCTGCCGCTCGTTCTCGACGCCCTCGGCCACGGTCGACAGCTTGAGATGGCGCGCCAGGCTCATCACGACGTTGCAGATGGCGGTGTCCTTGACCGACTCCGGCAGGTCCTTGATGAAGGCACGGTCGATCTTGAGCGCGTCGATCGGGAAGCGCTTGAGGTAATTCAGCGAGGAATAGCCGGTGCCGAAGTCATCGATGGCCACACGGACCTTGCGCTTGCTGATCTCGGTGAGCAGTTCCTCGGCATGCTCGGGATCGGACATGAGGATGCCCTCGGTGATCTCCAGCAGCAGTTGCTCTCCCTGGATGCCCGACAGCTTGAGCGCATCGTCGACCATCGCGATGAATTGCTCGTGGCGGAACTGGCGCGGGCTGACGTTGACCGAGATGTAAAGAGGCCGCTTGACCACTTCCTCGAAGCGTTTGAGCTGCACGCACGCCGCCTTGAGCGCCCAGGCGCCGAGCAGGTTGATCAGGCCGTTGCTCTCCGCCATCGGGATGAACTGCACCGGCGATACCAGGCCGGACTCCGGCCGCACCCAGCGCATCAGCGCTTCGAAGCCGACGATCTGGCGCGTGAACGCATTGACGATCGGCTGGTAGTAAAGGAGAAACTCGCCGTTGCGCACCGCCTCGAACATCGCCGCTTCCATCGAGACGTCGTGCTCGGGCAGATTGAAGCGCTGCGGATCGTAGACCACGCAGCGCGCCTTGCCGGTTTCCTTGGCGCGGTACATCGCCGTATCGGCATGCGCCAGCAGCTTGACCTCGCTGTCCCCGTGCTCGGGATAGATGGCCGCACCGATCGACGAGCCGACATACAGCGTATGGCCGTTGATCTCGAACGGCAGCTGCAGCGACGAGATCATGCGCCGCGCAATCAGCTGCACTTCCGTTTCCTGCATCACGCCCGGCAGCACGACGACGAACTCGTCGCCGCCGACGCGCGCCAGGGTATCCGCATCGCGCAGGGCCACGCGCAGGCGGTCGCCCGCCACCCGCAGCAACGCGTCGCCGACAGGGTGGCCGAGCGCATCGTTGACCTTCTTGAAACCGTCGAGATCGAGCGCGAGAATGGCAAAGCCGGTGCCGCTGCGGCGCGACTGCGCGATCGCCATGCGGATGCGGTCGGACAACAACGATCGATTGGGAAGCCCGGTCAGCGCATCGTGGGTCGCCATGTGACGCAGGCGCTCTTCGGTCGCATGCTGGCTGGAGACATCGCGACCGACGGCAAGGATCTCGGTCTCGGCCTTGTCGCCGAGGTAGGCCATCATCTGCAGTTCGAACCACAGCACCGTGGCGCGCGCGGTGACGCGCACGTTGAGCTTGACCGGCTGCAGCGACTCGACGGCCTGGCTGAGGGCAACGGCGATGGCCAGGCGATCGGACAACAGCATCAGTTCGGACAGCGGCTTGCCGATCAGCGCATCGCCGCGCCCGACGAGTTCGAGCGCGCGCTTGCTGGCATACAGAACCTGCCCCGACTTGCTGACACGGAAAACGGCGTCGCCGGCGGCCTCCATGAGGCTGGCGACTTGGGCTTGGGTGACCGGGCCCGGCGGATCGGAGCTGTTGGAAGCCATGTTGGATAGTTGCGTTTTCGAACGCCGTAGCCGATCGGATGAGATTGCAGCCGGAAACCGGTTGCCCGGCCCTCCCTCCGGCTGGTCAGACGACGACATTCCTGCCCGATGAGGCAGGCACGCTATTCATGTTGAACCTTAGCAAATTTAACAATTGGAAACAGATTGCGCAAGGATTCCCGAGGGTCAACACAGGAATCTTAGTGCACCCATCCAAAAAGAAAACGAATTGTTGGGCGAATCAAACAAAAAGCCCCGCAAAATGCGGGGCTGTGTTGTCAACCGCCCAAGGCTTCGTCAGAACGGGATGTCGTCATCCATATCGCTGAAGTTCGGCGCCGGACGGGACGCTGCGGCCGGGCGCTGGGCAGGCGCGGACTGGCGCGGCGCCGGCGCGCTGCCGTAATCGTCGTCCATCGATGCGCCGCCACCGGCGCCGGGACGTCCGCCGAGCATCTGCATCTGGTCGGCGATGATCTCGGTCGTGTAGCGCTCGACGCCTTCCTTGTCGGTCCATTTGCGCGTCTGCAGCTTGCCTTCGACATACACCGAGGAGCCCTTCTTGAGGTACTGGCCGGCGATCTCGGCGAGCTTGCGATAGAAGGTGATGCGGTGCCATTCCGTCAACTCTTTCTTTTCGCCAGATGCCTTGTCGGTCCATTTTTCGGATGTGGCGACGGCAATGTTGGTGACGGCTTCGCCGTTCGGCATGTAGCGCGTTTCCGGGTCACGGCCGAGATTGCCGACGATGATGACTTTGTTGACCGATGCCATAGTGATTCTTTCTCGTAAGAGTTGTCGACAGATGCTTAGACAGCATTCGCGGGCACAGCAATGCGCCGCGGAAGATTTTTCATGTGGAGCGCCATTATAAGCCACGCAATTGTCAGTCCGGCGGCCAGTGCGAACACCGACGAGGACCCGACATGCTGCATCAGCCAGCCGCCGGCCAAGCCTCCCGCCGCGATGCCGAGCGACTGCAGGGTGTTGTAGACGCCCAGCGCGGTGCCCTTGGCCGAGGGATGGGCAATGCGCGACACCAGCGACGGCTGGCTCGCCTCGAGGACATTGAACGCCACGAAGAAGGCGAACAGTAGCGCGACCAGCGCCGCGCCGCGGCCTGACGGCTCGCCCAGCAGCAGCCACATACCCGACTGGACGAGGAACAGCAGCGCGATCGCGCCGACGAAGACCTGCTTCATGCGGCCGTACTTCTCGGCGACGAAGATCGGCGGCAGCATCAGCGCGAACGAGGCCAGCACCACCGGCAGATACACCTTCCAATGGGCCGACACCGGCATGCCGAGCGCCTCCACGATCGCGCCCGGAATCACCACGAACACGGCAATCTGGGTCATGTGCAGCACGAAGACGCCGAAATTGAGCCGCATCAGCTCGCGGTCGGCGAGCACGTCGCGCAGCGGCACCGATTTCCGGGCGGTCATCGGCGCATCGGGAACCATGAACAGCACTACCAGGATGGCGCCGAAGGCCAGCGCGCCGGTCAGGGAAAAGATGCCGGACATGCCGATCCAGCTGTACAGTGCCGGCGCCGCGATCAGCGATACCGCGAACGACACGCCGATCGAACCGCCGACCATCGCCATGGCCTTGGTGCGGTGCTCATCGCGGGTGCTGTCGGCGACCAGCGCCATGACGGCGGCCGAGACGGCGCCTACGCCCTGCAGGATGCGCCCGGCGATGGTCACCAGGATGTCATCGGTGCCGGCGGCGATGAAGGAGCCGATGGCGAAGATGACAAGGCCCGCGACGATGACCGGCTTGCGGCCCCAGCGGTCGGACGCCATGCCGAGCGGCACATGAAAGAAGGCCTGGGCCAGGCCCATCGCCCCCATCGCCAGGCCGACCAGCGTGGCGTTGCCGCCACCGTGCAGGTGCTCCCTTGCATGAACGGCAAACACCGGCAGGATCAGGAACAGCCCGAGCATGCGCAGGGCGAACACCAGCGCCAGGGAGACGCTTGCGCGGATCTCCGGGCGGCTCATGCGGGTGCTTGTCTCGGGGGAAATGGCGGAGGACATCGTTGATGATTCGGCAGCCAAATGGCTTTTACGTCGGACTTCAAAACCCGTTATAGTAACAGGTTGACCGACGGTCCCGCGCCTCCATATCCAGCGCGGGATACAGCCATTCTGAAAGCCAGTTCATGGAAGAAATTCGCATCCGCGGTGCGCGCACGCACAACCTCAAGAACATCAACCTCGACCTTCCCCGCAACAAGCTGATCGTGATCACTGGCCTGTCCGGCTCGGGCAAGTCGTCGCTCGCGTTCGACACCCTGTATGCCGAAGGCCAGCGCCGTTACGTCGAATCGCTGTCAGCCTATGCGCGCCAGTTCCTCCAGCTGATGGAGAAGCCCGACGTCGACCTGATCGAGGGCCTGTCGCCGGCCATCTCGATCGAGCAGAAGGCCACCTCGCACAATCCGCGCTCCACCGTCGGCACCGTCACCGAGATCCATGACTACCTGCGCCTCCTGTACGCGCGCGTCGGCACGCCCTACTGCCCCGACCACCCGGAGAACCCGCTGGCCGCGCAGTCGGTGTCGCAGATGGTCGATGCGGTGCTGGCGCTGCCGGAAGACACCAAGCTGATGATCCTTGCGCCCGTGGTGGCCAACCGCAAGGGCGAGCATGTGGATCTCTTCGAGCAGATGCAGGCCCAGGGCTTCGTGCGCTTCCGCATCCAGAGCGGCACGCACGCGGCGAAGATCTACGAGGTGGACGACCTGCCCAAGCTGAAGAAGACCGAGAAGCACACCATCGACGTGGTGATCGACCGCCTGAAGATCCGCGCCGACGTCAAGCAGCGTCTCGCGGAAAGCTTCGAGACCGCGCTGCGCCTGGCCGAGGGTCGCGCCATCGCGCTGGAGATGGACTCCGGCCGCGAGCATCTCTATTCCAACAAGTTCGCCTGCGCCACCTGCGGCTACTCGCTGCAGGAACTGGAGCCGCGCCTGTTCTCCTTCAACAACCCGATGGGCGCCTGCCCCGAATGCGACGGCCTCGGCCACATCGAGTTCTTCGATCCGAAGCGCATCGTCGCTTTCCCGAACCTATCGCTCGCCTCGGGCGCGATCAAGGGCTGGGACCGGCGCAACCAGTTCTATTTCCAGATGCTGCAGAGCCTGGCGGAACACTATGGCTTCGACATCGACCAGCCGTTCGAGAAGCTGGCCGAAAAGGCCCAGGACGTGGTGCTGTACGGCTCCGGCCGCCAGACCGTCCCGTTCTCCTATGTGAATGAGCGCGGCCGCACCGTGGTGCGCGAACATACCTTCGAGGGCGTGGTGAACAACCTCGAGCGCCGCTACCGCGAGACCGACTCGATGGCGGTCAAGGAAGAGCTGGCCAAATTCATCAACCGCAAGGAATGCCCGACCTGCCACGGCGCCCGCCTGCGTGTCGAGGCGCGCCACGTGAAGGTCGGCACCGGCCGCCAGGAGCGCGCCATCTATGAGGTCGCCGCCACGCCGCTGCGCGAGACGCTGGAGTTCTTCGAGAACCTCAAGCTGACCGGCGCCAAGCGCGAAATCGCCGACCGCATCATCAAGGAGATCGTCTCGCGCCTGCGCTTCCTCAACAACGTCGGCCTCGATTACCTGTCGCTCGAACGCAGCGCCGACACGCTGTCCGGTGGCGAGGCCCAGCGCATCCGCCTGGCCTCGCAGATCGGCTCCGGCCTGACGGGCGTGATGTACGTGCTCGACGAGCCGTCGATCGGCCTGCACCAGCGCGACAACGACCGCCTGATCGCCACGCTGCAGCACCTGCGCGACATCGGCAACACGGTGCTGGTGGTCGAGCACGACGAGGATGCGATCCGCTGCGCCGACTACATCATCGACATGGGCGTGGGCGCCGGCGTGCACGGCGGCGAGGTGATCGCCCAGGGCCCGCTGCCGGACATCCTGCGCAGCAAGAAGTCGCTGACGGCGAAATACCTCAACGGCAGCTTCGAGATCCCGGTGCCGAAGAAGCGCACGCCGTCCGATCCGAAGCGCCAGTTCGTGATCACCGGGGCCACCGGCAACAACCTCAGGGACGTGACGCTGCGCCTGCCGGTGGGCCTGCTGACCTGCGTGACCGGCGTGTCCGGCTCGGGCAAGTCGACGCTGGTCAACGACACGCTGTACCACGCGGCGGCCCGCCACCTGTACGGGTCGCAAGCCGAGCCGGCGCCCTACGAGACGATTGCCGGCCTCGAGCATTTCGACAAGGTGATCTCGGTCGACCAGGCGCCGATCGGCCGCACGCCGCGCTCGAACCCGGCCACCTACACCGGCGTGTTCACGCCGATCCGCGACCTGTTCGCCGAGGTGCCGACCGCCAAGGAGCGCGGCTATTCGGCCGGCCGCTTCTCGTTCAACGTCAAGGGCGGCCGCTGCGAAGCCTGCCAGGGCGACGGCGTGCTGAAGGTCGAGATGCACTTCCTGCCGGACGTCTACGTGCCGTGCGACGTCTGTCACGGCAAACGCTACAACCGCGAGACGCTCGAGGTGCAGTACAAGGGCAAGAGCATCCACGAGGTCCTCGACATGACGGTCGAGGAGGCGCACGAGTTCTTCAAGGCCGTGCCGGTGGTGGCGCGCAAGCTGCAGACGCTGCTCGACGTCGGCCTCGGCTACATCCGCCTGGGCCAGAGCGCGACCACGCTGTCGGGCGGCGAGGCGCAGCGCGTCAAGCTGTCGCTGGAACTGTCCAAGCGCGATACCGGCCGCACGCTCTACATCCTCGACGAGCCGACCACCGGCCTGCACTTCCATGACATCGACCTGCTGCTCAAGGTGATCCACCGCCTGCGCGACCAGGGCAACACGATCGTCATCATCGAGCACAACCTCGACGTCATCAAGACGGCCGACTGGATCGTCGACCTCGGCCCCGAGGGCGGCGCCGGCGGCGGCACCATCGTCGCCGAGGGTACGCCGGAAGAGGTGGCCAGGAACCCGTCCAGCGTCACCGGCAAATACCTGGCGCCGATGCTCAAGAAGAAGACCAGCAAGGCTGCGGCCTGACGAGCGACCGCTCAACGAAGGGCCCGCCGCGTGCGGGCCCTTTCCCTTGCTGCGAACGGACAAGCCGAGGATCCGGCATGACGACGCGTATCGGTGTTGCAATCGGCGGATTCCGCCCTATAGTGAAACACATCGCCCGCAAGCATGTCCTCCGGCGCCGCACCATGGCGGATGCCCGGCATGCCGCGCGCGGGCGCGTCTGACGAACCGACCAGTCCCATGCAAGAAAGAATGACCAAGCGCGTCGAGATCCGCGGCCTGGTACAGGGCGTGGGTTACCGCGCGTCCTTCGAGCGCCAGGCGCGCGCCCTGCATCTTTCCGGCTGGGTGCGCAACCGCCACGACGGTTCGGTGGAAGCCCTGGTGGCCGGCGAGCCGGTGTGCCTGGCCCGCATCATCTCCTGGGCATGGTGCGGACCGCCGAGTGCGCGCGTGGACGATGTCGCGGTGATCGATGCCGCCGACATCCCGGTCGAGGAAGGACGCTTCTCGGTATTGCCGACGTCCTGAGCCCGCGGCGCGGCCTGCCCGCGGCACGCCGGCGTCAGCGCGCCAGCCCCATCCAGAGTCCGAGCGGCACGAAGACCACCGCCGCCAGGTTGCCGAGCAGGACGATGGCGGCGACCTTTTCCGGTTCCTGCTTGTACAGTTCCGCGATCATGAAGCAGAACACCGCCGGCGGCAGCGAGGCGAACAGGTACATCTGGCCGCGCTGCATGTCCGTCAGCGGCAGCACCTGATCGAGCGCCAGCGCCACCGCCAGGCCCGCGACCGGGCACACGATCGCGCCCGCCAGGCCGATGTGCCAGCTCCTGAAACTCACGTCGGTCATGCGCACGCCGAGCGCGAACAGCATGATCGGGATGCAGGCGTCGCCGAGCATCTTAAGGGAAACGAACAGCGGTTCCGGCAGCCGGATGCGCAGCAGCGCGAAGAACATGCCGGCCATCATCGCCAGCATCATCGGCGAGACGAGGAATTTCCAGAACGGCGTATGCTTGCCGCGGCCGCTTTCGATGATCTTGATGCCGGCGGAGAAGTAGACCAGATTGCAGGCCATGAACAGCGCAACCGCGGCAGACAGCCCCGACGGGCCGAAGGCCAGCACCGCCAACGGCAATCCCATGTTGCCGCAGTTGTTGTACATCATCGGCGGCACGAAGCTGCGCACGTCGTAGCCGAACAGGCGCGCCACCGGCCATGCCAGCAAGCCGGAGCCGACCGAGATCGCCACGCCGGCGAGGATCAGCCACGCATTGTGGACGACGTCGAAATCCTTGCTGGCCAGGGCGGTGAACACCAGTAGCGGGCACAGCACTTCCATGCTCACCGCGTTGACCGCGCTCATGTCCGATTTCACCTTCTGGCCGCGCACGCGCGCATAGGCATAACCGAGCGCGATGATGATGAAGACCGGCAGGATGATGCCGACGATGCGGTCAAGGATGGCCATCGGGGAATGTGCATGATGGGCGGGGACGCCAGGGCGGCCCGCCCGGTTGTCCGGGTGAAACCCATTGTAGCCAGTATTGCCCGGTACCGCCTCAGCGGAACTACCGAGTCGTGCGCGCGGCGCAACGGTGGTCTATGATGCCGGCATGGCGGCGCCCCGTTGGCACCGTCCCTGCGGACCCTTTCCCGAGGTGAGCGCATGACCACTGCTTCGTCCCTGCCCCGTCCCGGTCCCGGCGCCTTCCTGCGGCGCTGGATTTCTCCGCTGCGCCATGCGCTGTTCCTGATCATTCCGGTGTCGCTGGTCGACGCGATCGACTTCGGCGCCATGACCGGCATGCCGGACCTGTTCGCCTTCTGGCCGCTGTTCGTCATGTACGGCATCCTGACCGCGCTCGATTACCTGGTGGGCCGCGACCTGTCGCAGCCGCGCGATGACGTGCGCGACAACCCGCTGTTCAAATGGATCGTGCTGGCCGCCCTGCCGGTGCACCTGGCGTCGCTGTGGTTCGGGTTGCAGGCATTCGCGACCGTGGAATTCTCGTGGCTCGGCAAGCTCGGCTGGATCCTGTCGGTGGGAGCGGTCTCCGGCACCATCGCCATCACGGCGGCCCATGAACTGATCCACCGGCCGACGCGGCTGGAACGTGCCGTCGGCGGCATCCTGCTGTCCTCGGTCTGCTACGGCGGCTTCAAGACCGAGCACATCTACGGTCACCATGTGAACGTGTCCACGCCGCTCGACGCTTCATCGGCGCGCCTCGGGCAGAGCGTGTACGCATTCATCCCGCAAGCCGTCCGGCACAACATGCGCAACGCCTGGTCGCTCGAGGCCCGACGGCTGCGCCGTCAAGGGCTGCCGGCGTGGCGCAACGAGGTGCTGTTCTGGAACGTGCTGTCGGCGGGATTCGCGCTGGCGGCATGGGCCTGGTTCGGTCCGTTGGGCCTGCTGTTCTTCGTGGCCCAGTCGGTGGTGGCGTTCTGCGAGCTGGAAGCGATCAACTATGTCGAGCACTACGGCCTGGCGCGCAGGAAAGACGGCGAGCGTTACGAACGCGTGGCGCCGGTGCACTCGTGGAACTCCAGCTACCGGCTGATGAACTGGTTCCTGCTGAATCTCGCGCGCCATTCCGACCATCATGCGCATGCGGCACGCCGCTACCAGGAACTGCGCCACGTCGACGATGCGCCGCAGCTTCCTGGCGGTTACGGCGCCATGGTGCTGCTGGCGCTGGTGCCGCCGCTGTGGTTCCGCATCATCGATCCGCGCATTCCTCCGGAGGTGCGCCAGCAGTCGTCCCGGTGATCCGCTGCCGGGACGCTCATCGCAGCAGGCGTTCCTCGGCGCGCACCACGCTCTCGGCCGAGCCGCGCAGGACGACGATGTCGCCCGGCTGCAGCACCAGGTCGTCGGCGACCTCGATGCCGTTCTTGCCGCGCCGCACCGATGCCACGTCGGCGTCGACTTCCGCCAGCCTCAGGCTGCCGAGCGGCCGCCCGACGGCGCGCGCACGATCCGGCAACGTGACCGAATGCAATCGCACATGCAGGTGCTCGGCATCGTCGGCTGCATCGCTGGCGCCATGGAAATAGCCGCGCAGCGACGCATAGCGCTCGTCGCGCGCCGATTGCACGCGGTGTACCACGCGCCGCAGCGGCACGCCGAGCAGCACCAGTGCATGCGAGGCCAGCATCAGGCTCCCCTCCAGGGTCTCCGGCACCACCTCGGTGGCGCCGCCGGCGCGCAGTTTCTCCAGGTCGCTGTCGTCGTGGCTGCGCACGATGACCGGCAGCGCGGGCGCCAGCTCATGCGCGAAATGCAGCACCTTGAGCGCGTTCGGCGTCTCGGCGAAGGTGATCACCAGCGCGGCGGCGCGATGGATGCCGGCCGCGACGAGCGACTCGCGCCGCGAGGCATCGCCGTAGGACACGTTGGCGCCGGCCGCCTGGGCCTCGCGCACGCGATCCGGGTCGAGGTCGAGCGCGTGGTAGGCGATCTTCTCTTCCTCGAGCAGCTTGGCCAGGTTCTGCCCGCTGCGGCCGAAGCCGGCGATGATCACGTGCTTCTGCTTGGACATCGTGCGCGCCGCGATCTGCGTCAGCGCCAGCGACTGCATCATCCATTCGTTGGACGACAGCTTCATCACGATGGCGTCGGCCTTTTCGATCAGGAAGGGCGCGGCCAGCATCGACAGCACCATCGACGCCAGGATCAGCTGGATCAGCAGCGGGTCGATCATCTTCAGGCCGCCGGCCTGGTACAGCAGCACGAAACCGAATTCGCCGGCCTGCGCCAGTCCCAGGCCGGTGCGCAGCGCGGTGCCGGCCGACGCGCCGAACAGCCGGGCCAGCGCCGCGATCAGGCCGAACTTGAGCATCACCGGCCCAATCAGCATCAGCAGCACCAGCCACCAGTATTCCAGCACGATGTGCACATTGAGCAGCATGCCGATCGTGATGAAGAACAGGCCGAGCAGTACGTCGCGGAACGGCTTGATGTCCTCTTCCACCTGGTGGCGATACTCGGTCTCGGAGATCAGCATGCCGGCCACGAAGGCGCCCAGCGCCAGCGACAGGCCGGCCTTCTCCGTCAGCCAGGCGGCGCCGAGGGTGATCAGCAGCAGGTTCAGCATGAACAGCTCCTGCGAGCGCCGCTTGGCCACCAGCCGGAACCAGCGGCGCAGGATGCGCTCGCCGACCGACAGCAGCAGCGCCAGCACGAAAATGGCCTTGAGCGCGGCCCATGACAGCTCGGCCGCCAGGTCGGTCTGCGGCTGGGCCAATGCCGGCACCATGATCAGCAGCGGCACCACGGCCAGGTCCTGGAACAGCAGGATGCCGATGATGCGGCGGCCATGCTCGCTTTCGAGCTCCAGCCGTTCGGTCAGCATCTTGGAGACGATCGCCGTCGACGACATCGCCAGCGCGCCGCCGAGCGCGAACGACGCCTTCCAGTCGATGTTGAACATCTTCGGCAGGAACATCCCCGCCAGCCAGCCGAACACCATGGTCGCGCCGATCGTCAGCAGGACCTGCGCCATGCCCAGGCCGAACACCGTCTTGCGCATCGCGGTCAGTTTGGGGAGCGAGAATTCCAGGCCGATCGAGAACATCAGGAACACCACGCCGAACTCGCCGAGCAGGTGGGTAGTCTGATTCTCCTGCGCCAGCCCGAGCGCATGCGGGCCGATCAGGATGCCGACGGCCAGATAGCCGAGGATCGGCGGCAGATGCAGGCTGCGGAACACCACCACGCCGAGGACGGCGGCGCCCAGCAGCAGCAGGGTCAGTTCGAGGGCTGAGAACATGGGATATTGTCGTTAAGGAATCTGCCCCGGCCCGGATGCGATGCCGGGATGAAATGGCATTCCCGGCTTGCGCTGCATCTTTCCCTCCTGACCGCAACTTGGCAAATTTTTTGCTTTCATTCGTTTATACTTTCGGCATGAGTGTAACCCATGAAAAAACCCCGCCGAAAGCCTTGGATGCGCACAGCGCCCAGCGTGCGCTCGACCTGGCGCGGGAAACCCTGCAGATCGAGGCGGACGCCCTCCTCTCCCTGAAAGATCGCTTCACCGGCCCCGAGGCCGCCGAATCCGGCGCCGCCTTCGCCCGCGCAGTGGAACTGCTGCTGCAATGCGGCGGCCGCGTGGTCGTGTCCGGCATCGGCAAGTCGGGCCACATCGCCCGCAAGATCGCTGCCACGCTGGCGTCGACCGGCACGCCTGCCCTGTTCGTGCACGCCGCCGAGGCGCTGCACGGCGACCTGGGCATGATCACCGAACAGGATGCGTTGATCGCGATCTCGTATTCCGGCGAAGCCACCGAATTCCTGGCCATCATTCCGATCGTCAAGCGCATGGGCGCGAAGCTGATCGCGATGACCGGCAATCCTGCCTCCAGCCTGGCCCGCCTGGCCGACGTGCACCTGAACGTGCGGGTCGACAAGGAAGCCTGCCCGCTCAACCTCGCGCCGACCACCAGCACGACCGCGACGCTCGCCCTCGGCGACGCGCTGGCGGTGGCGCTGCTGGAATTGCGCGGCTTCCGCGAGGAAGACTTCGCCCGCTCGCACCCGGGCGGAGCGCTCGGCCGGCGGCTGCTGACCCATGTGCGCGACGTGATGCGCACCGGCGACGCGATTCCCGCGGTCGGCACCGACGTGCCGCTGACCTCCGCGCTGCTCGAGATCACCCGCAAGGGCATGGCAATGACCGCGGTGGTCGACGCGCAGTTCCATGCCGTCGGCATCTTCACCGACGGCGACCTGCGCCGCATGATCGAGCGCGGGGAAGACTTCAGCAAGCGCACGATGGCCGAGATCATGCATGCCAACCCGCGCACCGTCGGCCCCGACCAGCTCGCCGTCGACGCGGTGCAGATCATGGAAGAGTTCCGCATCAACCAGATCCTGGTCGCCGACCGCGACGGCCGGCTGGTCGGCGCGCTGCACATCCACGACCTCACGCGCGCGAAGGTGATCTGATGGCGTTGCGCGACCGGACTCCCGGCGACCGGATTCCCGGCGACCGGATTCCCGCCGACGTGCTGGCCCGCGCCGCGAAGGTCAGGCTGATGATCTTCGACGTCGACGGCGTCCTGACCGACGGCAGCCTGCATTTCGGCCCCGACGGCGAGGCCCTGAAGACTTTCAACGTGCTCGACGGCCACGGCATCAAGCTGCTGCAGCAATCGGGCGTGGCCACCGCGATCATCAGCGCGCGCCAGTCGCCCATCGTCGCGCGCCGCGCCGCCGACCTCGGCATCGCTCACCTGCGCCAGGGCGCACACGACAAGCGCACCGCCTTCGAGCAGCTGCTCGCCGAAGTCGGCATCGGCGCGGATGCCTGCGGCTTCGTCGGAGACGACGTGATCGACCTGCCGATCCTCACGCGCGTGGCATTCGCCGCCAGCGTTCCCAACGGCCATCCCGAGGTGACGTCCCGCGTCCATTACGTGACCGCGGCGTCCGGCGGGCGCGGCGCCGCGCGCGAGCTGTGCGACCTGATCCTGCGGGCGCAGGGCCATTACGAGGCGGCGCTGGCGCCGTACCTGGCATGAGCGCGGCGCCCGGGCGCCTGCGCCTGTTCGTCATCATCGTCCTGCTGATCGCCGGCGCGCTCGGCTCGTTCTGGTGGGCCGAGACGATGCAGCGCGACCAGGAACAGGCCGCCACTGTGCCGCCGAAAGGCGAGCCCGACTACACCGTCGAGAAGTTCAACCTGGTGCGCATGGCCAAGAACGGCCACGCGCGCTACAACATCTCCGGCGCGAAGCTGGTGCACTATCCCGACACCGACGTCTTCGAGATCGAGCGCCCGGTGCTGTACAACGTCGGCGCCGACCGCATCACGATGATGCTGCGCGCCGAACGCGCCCTGGTGGAGCACAAGACCAACCGCGTGCACCTGCATCGCCAGGTGCAGGCCGAGCGCGCCGCCAACCGCAACAACGAAGGCTTCCACCTCGCATCCGAATATCTCCTGCTGCTGCCGGACGAGGACATCATCCAGACCGACAAGCGCGTCGACATCGTGTCGGGCAAGTCGCGCGTATCGGGCGTGGGCATGGTTGCCAACAACGCGACACGCGAGTTCCGCCTGCTCAACGACGTGCATGCCAGGTTCGCGCCGCGGCCGCAGTAGACCGGTCATGAAAGAATCCGCGATGAAACGACTACTCTTCCTGTCCCTGCTCGTGCTCAACGCACTCTGCGCAGGAATCGTGCATGCTGAAAAGGCTGACGCCGACAAGGAAACCGAGATCCGCGCCGACCAGTCGACGTTCGACGACGTCAGGCAGGTCTCGACCTTTACCGGCAACGTCGTATTGACCAAGGGCACGCTGATCATCAAGGCGCACAAGATCGTGGTGACGCAGGATCCCGCCGGCTACCAGTACGCTACCATCCACGCGGCGCCGGGGGGCGTGGCCACCTTCCGCCAGAAGCGCGACGGCGGCCCGGACCTCTGGTTCGAGGGCCAGGCGCAGCGCATCGAATACGACGGCAAGTCCGAAATCGTGAAACTGATCTCCAACGCCAGCATTCGCCGCCTCGACGGCAGGAAGGCCAGCGACGAGATCACCGGCGAGCTGATCACCTACGACAGCCGCACGGAATTCATCACGGCGAACAATGCCGCGACCGGCCAGGGCAAGGCCGGCCAGCGCGTCAAGGTGGTGATCCAGCCGCGCTCCGGACAGAAGGACAAGCAATGACGAGCAACCTCGTGGTCCAGGGACTGCAGAAGAGCTACGGGACGCGCCAGGTGGTGCGCGACGTGTCCCTCCAGGTGGAAAGCGGCGAAGTGGTCGGCCTGCTCGGCCCCAACGGCGCCGGCAAGACGACCTCGTTCTACATGATCGTCGGCCTGGTGCCGTCGGACGCCGGCAAGATCGACCTCGACGGCGTCGACATCTCGCGCCTGCCGATCCACCGGCGCGCGGTGCTCGGGCTGTCCTACCTGCCGCAGGAAGCATCGGTCTTCCGCAAGCTCACCGTCGAGGAGAACATCCGCGCCGTGCTCGAGCTGCAGACCGTCAACGGCAAGCCGCTGCGGCGCGCCGAGATCGACGAACGGCTCGACCGCCTGCTGTCCGAACTGCAGATCGAGAAGCTGCGCGAGAGCCAGGCGCTGTCGCTGTCCGGCGGCGAGCGCCGCCGCGTCGAGATCGCGCGCGCGCTGGCGACCAATCCGCGCTTCGTGCTGCTCGACGAGCCGTTCGCCGGCGTCGACCCGATCGCCGTCATCGAGATCCAGCGCATCGTCCGCTTCCTCAAGGAACGCGGCATCGGCGTGCTGATCACCGACCACAACGTGCGCGAGACGCTGGGCATCTGCGATCGCGCCTACATCATCAACCAGGGTGCCGTGCTGGCCAGCGGCCGTCCGGACGACATCATCGCGGACGAGTCGGTCAGGCGCGTGTACCTGGGCGAACATTTCCGAATGTAAGGGATGCGCATGACAGGAACCATGCACGACGTCTGCGGCAAGGCCGCGTGCGGCCCGCGCCGCGCGATGTCCGAATGCGCCCCGGGCAGGACGATCCAGGCATGAAACAGTCACTCCAACTCAGGGTTTCGCAGCATCTCGCTCTGACGCCGCAACTGCAACAGTCGATCAGGCTGCTGCAGCTGTCGACACTGGAACTGCACCAGGAACTGGAACAGATCCTGGCGGACAATCCGATGCTCGAACGGGTCGACGATCCGCTCGACAAGTCGGTGCGCCTGCTGGCCGACGGCGCGGTGAGCCTGGCGCCGACAGCACCCTCGGGCACGGCATCGGAAGGCGAAGGGGCGTCCGGCGAAGCGGAGGCGCCGTTCGAGGCGGGCGGCGCTGCCGAAGGCCAGGATGCGCCCGCGGCCGGCGAAGCGGAATGGAGCTTCGACGATGTCGCGCGCACTTCCAAGGCGCCCGAGGACGACGATGCGCGCCCCCAGCTCGAAGCGCCCGAGACGACCCTGCGCGAGCATCTTCTCGAACAGTGCCGCCTGACGGTGCGCTCGCTGCGCGACCGCGCGCTGGTCGAACTGATCGTCGACGCGCTCGACGACAACGGCTATCTCGAGGAACCGCTGGAAGACATCCACGCGCGCCTGCCCGAGGAACTCGACATCGACCTCGACGAGTTGCGCGTGGCGCTCAGGCTGGTGCAGAGCTTCGAGCCGGCCGGCGTAGGCGCGCGCAATGCGTCGGAATGCCTGTCGCTGCAGATCCGCCGCATGCCGGGCGTGCCGCTGGTGACGCGCCGCCGCGCGATCGAGATCGTCGAGAATCACCTGCAGATGTTCGCGCAGCGCGACTTCAACAAGCTCAAGAAGGCGCTCGACTGCGACGACGAGGACCTGCGCGAGGCGCACGTCGTCATCCGCCGCTGCAATCCGCATCCGGGCGCCGCGTTCGCGTCGGACACCTCCGACTTCGTGGTGCCCGACGTGATCGTCAAGCGCGGCAAGAACGGCTGGCAGGTCACGCTCAACCATGATGTGATGCCGCGCCTGCGCGTCAATGCGCTGTACGCCAACATCCTCAAGCAGAACAAGGGTGAGGGGTCGCTCACTTCCCAGCTGCAGGAAGCCAAGTGGCTGATCAAGAACATGCGCCAGCGCTTCGACACGATCCTGCGCGTGGCGCAGGCGATCGTCGACCGCCAGCGCAATTTTTTCTCTCACGGCGCAGTCGCCATGAGGCCACTTGTGCTGCGTGAAATTGCTGATACACTAGGCTTACACGAAAGCACGATTTCCCGGGTGACCACCCAGAAATACATGCTGACCCCGCATGGAATGTTCGAACTGAAGTACTTTTTCGGCAGCCATGTCGCGACCGAAGCAGGGGGCGAAGCGTCTTCGACCGCGATCAGAGCGCTGATCAAACAACTGATAGGAGCAGAAGACCCCAGGAATCCATTCTCTGACAGCAAAATTGCAGACATGCTGGGGGAACAGGGCATGGTGGTTGCGCGCCGCACAGTTGCGAAGTACCGCGAAGCTCTCAAGATCCCTCCCGTCAATCTGCGCAAATCCTTGTAGTACCTTGAAGTGTTGTTGTTGCTGTGTTCCCCTGCCCGCGCGTCCTTCGGCCAACGGCAGGATGGTGGCAACGGGAACCTCCAGTGACGTTACCCATAGGAGCGCTGTATGAATCTCACGATCAGTGGACATCACCTCGAACTGACACCGGCCATCCGCGAGCATGTGCAGAACAAGCTGGAGCGCATCAGGCGCCATTTCGATCATGTCATTGATGTTGCAGTCATCCTCAGCGTCGACAAGCTCCCCGAAAAGGAAAAGCGCCAGAAGGCCGAAATCAACCTGCGCGTCCGCGGCAAGGACATCCATTGCGAAAGCATCGCCCAGGACATGTACGCAGCCATCGACCTCCTGATCGACAAGCTCGATCGCCAGGTCATGAAGTACAAGACCCAGATCCAGAACCATCGCCACGAAGGCATCAAGCGCATGCCGGAATCGGTCGCCGCATGACCCGGCGATAGCCAGCGCCGCACCGCGGCACTCCATGAAGGGCGCACACGAGGCGCCCTTTTTTGCGTCCCGCGTTTTTCACTGTGCTGCGTGCGGCGATACCTTCCCCGACGGCGACCCGATAGAATATGCCGTTTCCTTCTCTTCCCCGACTGACCATGACCGAACATATCCGGACCGCCATCGAGAATGGCATCGGCCACATCGTGCTCGACCGTCCCAAGGCACTCAATTCGCTCTCGCTCGAGATGGTCCGCACGCTGACCGCCACGCTGCTGCAATGGCAGGACGATGCCGCGGTGCGTGCGGTCGTCGTGCGCAGCAGCAGCGAGAGAGCCTTCTGCGCCGGCGGCGACATCCGATTTTTCCATGATGCCGGGCGCGCCACGCCGCAGGGCGGCAGCGCGTCGCTGGAGGACTTCTTCACCGAGGAGTACGCGCTCAACCACCTGACGCATTTCTATCCGAAACCCTACATCGCCATCATGGACGGCATCGTCATGGGCGGAGGCATGGGCATCGCGCAGAGCGGCCCCGATTGCCGCCTGCGCATCGTGACCGAGCGGACCAGGATGGCCATGCCGGAGGTGAACATCGGCCTGTTTCCCGATGTCGGCGGCAGCCACTTCCTGGCGCGCACGCCGGGGCAGATCGGCGCCTTCCTGGGCGTGACGGGCGAGATCATCCGCGCGGCCGATGCGCTGCATGCGGGGCTGGCCGACGTCTACCTGCCGTCGGACCAATTGCCCGCCCTGCTCGACCTGCTGCGCGCCACGACCGCATCCGACCTGCGCCAGGCGATCCGCGACTTCGCGGCGCCGTTCGCCGCCCAGGCCGACCCTACGTCCTGCACGCTCGCCGGCGAGCGCGCGGCGATCGACCGTCATTTCGCCTTCGACGACGTGCGCGAGATCGTCGCATCGCTGGAACAGGACACGTCGCCGTTCGCGCAGAAAGTGCTGGCCGTCATGAAGACGCGTTCGCCGCTGCTGATGTGCGTCACGCTGGAAGAGATCCGCCGCGGCGCGACGCTGGAGATCGGCGACTGCCTGCGCATGGAACGCACCATGGTCCGCCGCAATTTCGAGCACGGCGAGATCCTCGAAGGCGTGCGCGCACTGGTGATCGACAAGGACAATGCGCCGAAGTGGTCGCCGCCGACGCTCGGCGAGGTCACCCGGGAGATGATCGACCGTTTCTTCGAGCCGGCCTGGCCGGCACATGCGCATCCGCTGCGCCACCTGCGGTAACGCTTCCGCTGCGACCGTGATCGCGCCCGCGTCATCCCTACCGGCGCGGGCGCATGGCGCATCGCGGACCTGATGACGACGACATCGGCGCGGCAGGACGCCGCGCCGTCAGAGTTCGTCGATGACGAACACCCGGCGGTGCTCGCGGATCGCGTAGCGGTCGGTCATGCCCGCGATGTAGTCCGCCACCTTGCGCGCCTGGCGCAGCGTGTCGTCGCGCTGCACCTGGTAGTCGGGCGGCAGCAATCCCGGCTGCGCCATGAAGGCGTCGAACAGTTCGCGCACGATGCGGCGCGCCTTGCTCGTCATCCGGTTGACCTGGTAATGGCGGTACAGGTTGCGACTGAGGAATTGCTTGAGCAGCGTGGCTTCGGCGCGCATCCCGTCCGAGAATGCGATCAGCGGCGGCGCATTGCGCACGTCGTCGAGGCTGGTCACGCCCGATGCGGCGATACGCTCGCGCGAGGTATCGATGAGGTCGACCACCAGCGCATTGATCATGCGACGGATGGTTTCGTGAATCATGCGGCGGCCGGCGATGCCCGGAAAGCTGGTCTCGACATCGCGGCGATGGCGCGCGAACAGGTCGATGTCGTCGAGCTGTCCGATGGTGATCAGGCCCGAGCGCAGGCCGTCGTCGACGTCGTGGTTGTTGTAGGCGATCTCGTCGGCCAGGTTGGCCAGCTGTGCCTCCAGCGACGGCTGCTTCTTCTCGAGGAAGCGGCGACCCAATTCGCCCAGGCGCTGTGCATTCTGCGGCGAGCAATGCTTGAGGATGCCTTCGCGCGTCTCGAAGGTGAGGTTCAGTCCGTCGAAGGCGCCGTAGTGCTCTTCCAGTTCATCGACCACGCGCAGGCTCTGCAGGTTGTGCTCGAAGCCGCCGTAGTCCTTCATGCAGGCATTGAGCGCATCCTGGCCGGCATGGCCGAACGGCGTGTGCCCGAGGTCGTGCGCCAGCGAGATGGCCTCGACCAGGTCTTCGTTCAGGCGCAGGTTGCGCGCGATCGAGCGGGCGATCTGCGCCACTTCGATGCTGTGCGTCAGACGGGTGCGGAACAGGTCGCCCTCGTGGTTGACGAAGACCTGGGTCTTGTACTCGAGGCGGCGGAATGCCGTCGAGTGGATGATGCGGTCACGGTCGCGCTGGAATTCCGTGCGCGACGGCGGCGTGATCTCCGGGAAGCGGCGTCCTTGCGACTGCGCCGAGTGGGCGGCATGGGGAGCGAGATGCGCTTCGAGGTTCATGCGTGCGGTCCGGTCGGTTTGGCTGTCAGACAACGTATCCCGGGCAGTCGTTCACCGGATGCAGGCATCCAGGGTGGCCAGCAAGGCATCCTGCGGCACCGACGTGATGTGCGCCTTGCCGAGCGGCCGCAGCAGGATGAACTTGATCTGCCCGCCTTCGTTCTTCTTGTCGACTTCCATCAGTTCAAGCCAGCGCTCGCGGCCGAGATCCGGCGCCATCGTCGGCAGGCCCGCCGCCCTGACCAGCGCGGCGATGCGGTCGCGCGTGCCGGCATCGATGTAGCCGAGGCGGTGCGACAGGTCGGCGGCCATCACCATGCCGCAGCCGACTGCCTCGCCGTGCAGCCACTGCCCGTAGCCGAGGCCGGCCTCGATCGCATGGCCGAAGGTGTGGCCGAAATTCAGGATGGCGCGCAGGCCGCCCTCGCGTTCGTCCTGGCGCACGATGTCCGCCTTGATCTCGCACGAGCGGCGGATGGCATGCGCCAGCGCCTGCGGATCGCGCCCGACCAGGTTGCCGATGCCGGCTTCGATCCAGTCGAAGAAATCGGCATCGATGATCGCGCCGTGCTTGATGACTTCCGCCAGCCCTGCGGACAGCTCGCGGTCGCTCAGCGTGTCGAGCGTGGCCGTATCGGCGATCACCGCCTGCGGCTGGTAGAACGCGCCGATCATGTTCTTGCCCAGCGGATGGTTGATGCCGGTCTTGCCGCCGACCGACGAATCGACCTGGGACAGCAGCGTGGTCGGGACCTGGATGAAGGGCACGCCGCGCATGAAGGTCGCCGCGGCGAAGCCCGTCATGTCGCCGATGACACCGCCGCCGAGCGCGATCAGCGTGGTCTTGCGGTCGCATTTTTCCTGCAACAGCACGTCGAAGATGCGCATCAGGCTGGCCCAGTTCTTCTCTTCCTCGCCGTCGGGCAGGACGATTGTGGTCACCTGCTTGCCGAGGGCGCCGATGGTCGCGGCCAGCTTGTCGAGGTAGAGCGGCGCGACCACGGTATTGGTCACGATCGCCACGCGCTTGCCGGGCATGTGCGGGCGGAACAGCTCGCCCTGGCCGAGCAGGTCGGCGCCGATGGCGATCGGGTAGCTGCGCTCGCCCAGGTCGACGCGCAGGTCGATGGTGGCGCTCGGGGAAGAATTCATGCGTTTGCCTGGATGCTGTGAGTCGCGGTCCTGCTGGCGGGCTGCCGCCGCACGTCGTTCGAGTTGCTGGATGATGGAATGCGCCAGCGACTGGATGTTCGGCCGGCCGGTTTCCACAATGATATCAGCGACTTCTCGGTAGAGCGGTTCGCGCACGCGGGTCAGCTCCTCGAGCCTGGCGCGCGGATCGGCCGTCTGCAGCAGCGGGCGGTTCTTGTCGTGGCTGGTACGCTGGAGAATGCTGTCGACGCTGGCGCGCAGGTACACCACGGTCCCGCGCTCCTTCAGGCGCGCCCGGTTCTCGGGACGCAAGACCGCGCCGCCGCCGGTCGCCAGGACGATGTCCTCCTGCGCCGTCAGGTCGCGGATGACATCGGCTTCGCGCTGGCGAAAACCCTCCTCGCCCTCGATTTCGAAGATCAAAGGAATAGAGGCGCCGGTGCGCGCCTCTATCTCGTGATCGGAATCGATGAACTGCTTGTTGAGTTTCTTGGCGAGGGCGCGGCCGATCGTCGTCTTGCCGGCCCCCATCAGGCCTACCAGGAAAATATTCGATGTAGTCAATTCAATAGTGGTTATTGGCTGGAAAAACCATATGCGGTCGTGAGGCCCTTCGGCGTGGTCACCTTGAGAATGAAGCTGCCATGGGCACAGGACGCTTCCGGCTTGATGATCACGGTATGAAACGTGCCGCCAAGTGCATTCGTCGACGGCACCTTGTCAGGGAACATCGTGCCAGGCACCAGCTTGTCGGCGTCGGCCGTCGCCACGGCAGTCTGGAATGGCAGGGGGTTGTTATTGACATCGGTCAGCCTGAAGATCAGGGCCTTGGACGAACAACCCGCACCGGCGACACCGGCAATGACACGCTCGTTGCCGTCCGCCGCCGTCCAGTCACGGCACACACCGGCATCGGTGCATACTTGGCGATACATCCGTACGCTACTTCCCGAAAAGATCATCTCCAGCGAACGGCGGATGTAATTGACGCCCCATTTTCCGTCACCGGTCGATTGGTAGGTGGTGCGGCCGTACGGGAACGGCAAGTCGCCTTTCGACGATTCGTAAATGTCGTCCAACGTATGCGAGGGCGTCGGGACCCCAGGGATGACAGCGTGATTGCCGGTATCGAGGAACGCGTCGCCCATGTCGCCGCCAGTCGGCTGAGATTCACCTCCGGACACGCAAGTGTCAACCAGAGGGCGATAGACCACGGGCACATTGCCGTTGGCATCGCGGTAGGTCGTGCAAGAGTACTGTCCGTCGCCGTTCGTGTCGATGAAATCCTCGATGCCCTGGGCATACGCCAGCACCGTGACGCGTCCATTGGCCGGACGGAAATTCTGGCTGCGCAACTGGACCGTGCATGCACCGTTGACGGTGTTGCATGCGCCTTGAGCAGATGAACCGACCGAGCCGCCTTCGGTAACGAAGTTGATCGTCGTATTGTCGGAGACCGGATTGCCATATTGGTCGGCCATCATCACGGTTATGTTGGCGACTTCATTGTCATATTCCAGTCCCTCGATATTCAGCTTGTCGGCACTCATCGACATGGATTTCTGAATCGGCAGGCCGGTCGAAATCGTCAGCGCATCGGAAAGTCCGCTGATCGTGCGACCATTGCGTGTAGCCTCGGCGATCACGCGCACCGGCGTCGGTATGGTGCCGGCAGAGACGGTAGTCGTCACATTGCCGTTGGCATCCGTTGTGCCGCTGGCCGGCTGGACAGTGAGGCCGCCCGTCGTGGTCGTGGCGCGGAAACGCACATCGACGCCGGACAGGCCCGCATTGTTCTGGTCAACGACGCGGAAGGTCACGACCGCCGCCTCCTTGCGACCGAGACCACCGGAACCCTTGAGCACCAGCGAGGTTCCGGTCGTGTCGGAACCAACAAACTGGATGGCGCCGATGTTGGCGCTGTCCACGGCCAGGTTGATTGTTTGCGAGGAATTGCCGATCGATGCAGTGATCGTGTCGTTGCCGCGCAGACAGCCGTTGTTGGTGTAGGTCGCAACCTGCACGCCATTGGATACAGAACCGGCAGTGATTGCCGCGCGGCCGTCGCCAACGCACAGCGAGGTCAGCACGAGGCCGGTGACCGAAGTGACCGGCTGGCCATTGCTGGTCACCGGGATGTTCAACGTCACCGTGCTGAATGCGGGCAGGCTGCCGGAAGGGGCATTGCTAAAAGAAAGCGTACCGACAGTCAGCGGCGCGGCGCCGACCGCCATGTTGAAGGTCGTGGTGCCGGCCTTGCCGCCGGCGCTTGCCTCTGCGGTCACCGTCAGTGCGCCGGCAGAGGTGAAGCTGGCAGGCTTGATGTTCATGACGGCCACGCCCTTGTCGTCGGTCAGTGCCGACGCCGACGCAGGTGAAAAGACGACCAGCGCCTCATTCGAGGCCTTGAAGGTGACGATGGCATTCGGCACGGCGGCGCCCCGGCTGGTGGTCACGGTCGTGCGGATGGTGCCGACCTCGCCGCCGGACAGCGTGCTGGTGGCCTTTCCGGTGCCGTCGACCAGGGTGGCCACGACCACCGGTGAATCGACCACGCCGGAGCCGGTGGAACCGCCGGAGCCTGCCTGGGATCCGCTCACGCCCGGCGAGCCCCCCCCGCCGCCGCAAGCTGCTGCGAGCACAGAAAGGAGTGCGATGGTGGCCAGCTTCGCCGGCCGGGCCGCGGTCTGTTGGAGTGCTGTCTGAATCATCCTGGGTGCCCTTTTGAATCGTTGTCCTTGGCGTGCCGTATCAGCGCGCGGAGATCTTGTCGGAAATGATCTTCGGTGTGATGAAGATCAGCAGTTCGGTCTTGTCGTTGGTGCGCGAGGTGCTCTTGAAGAGATGGCCCAGCACTGGCACGTCACCGAGCAGCGGCACCTTGTTTTCGGTGTCGCGTTCGACCTGCTGGAAGATGCCACCGAGGACGACGGTGCCGCCGTTCTCGACCAGCACCTGGGTCTTCACGTGTTTGGTGTCGATCGCGAAGCCGGCGCGCGTCTCCTGGCCGACGCTGTCCTTGTTGACATCGACGTCCAGAATGACGTTGCCGTCGGGCGTGATCTGCGGCGTCACTTCCAGCTTCAGATTCGCCTTGCGGAACTGGATGGACGTCGCGCCGGAACTGGTGGCCTGCTGATACGGCAGCTCGGTGCCCTGCTCGATCAGCGCCTTGAGCTGGTCGGCCGTCACCACGCGCGGGCTCGAGATGATCTTGCCCTTGCCGTCTGCTTCGAGGGCGGACAACTCCAGGTTCAGGAAGCGGTTCGCGGCGGCCGAGAACAGGCTGATCGCCAGGCTGCCCGGGTTGAAGCCGTTGAGGTTACCGGCCGGCAGGTTGATGAACTGAGTGTTCGGGATATAGCTCTCGTTCGTGACTTCGGCCTGACCGGTCTGCTCGCCTAGGCCCTGGAGATTGCCGGTCAAGGCCACACGACTGTTGCTGCCGCGCGAGATCTGCCAGCCGGTATCGCCGCCACGCAGCGTGCGCAGGTCGGCGAAGCCGAGCTTGGCGCCGAGGTTGCGGCTGAACTTGTCGTCGGCCTCGACGATGCGCGCCTCGATCAGCACCTGGCGCGATGCGATGTCGGTCTTCTGCACCAGCTTGCGGATTTCGTCGATCTTGGACGGGATGTCGGTGACGAACAGCTGGTTGGTGCGCGGGTCGATCACCGCGCTGCCGCGCTTGGACAGGATGCGGTTGCGGCCGTCGCTGGCGCCGTCCAGGCCGAATACCTGCTTGAAGGATTCCGCCTTCTGGTAATTGAGCTGGAAGATCTCGGTACGCAGGGGTTCGAGGTCGGCGATCTGGGCGCGCTGCTCGAGCTCGAGCTTTTCCTTGGTCAGCAGTTCGTCCTTAGGGGCGATCCACAGCACCGAACCGTTCTTGCGCATGTCCAGGCCCTTGGCCTGCATGACGATGTCGAGCGCCTGGTCCCACGGCACATCCTTCAGGCGCAGCGTCAGGCTGCCGCTCACCGTGTCGCTGGTGATGATGTTCAGGCCGGTGAAATCGGCAATCACCTGCAGCACCGCGCGCACTTCGACGTTCTGGAAGTTGAGCGACAGCTTCTCGCCGCGGTATCCCTGGGTGCCCTGCACCAGCTTGTTGGGGTCTTCCTTGATCGGGCGGACTTCGATGACCAGCTGGGTGTCGCTCTGGTAGGCGCTGTGCTCCCACAAGCCCTTCGGCTCGATGATCATGCGGACGTTCTCGCCCTGGGTCGTGGTGGTGACGTTCGCGACCGGCGTGCCGAAGTCGGACACGTCCATCCGACGGCGCAGCATTTCCGGCAGGTCGGCCTTGTTGAAGTCGGCCACGATGGTCTGCCCCTGCTGGCGCACGTCGACGCCCACCTGGCTGCCGGGCAGGTCGACGACGATGCGTCCTTCGCCATTGACGCCGCGACGGAAATCGATGTCGCGGATCGCCGGCCTGCCTGCGTTGGCAGGCGCCGGCGCGGCGGCCACCGGCAGGCCGGCGGAATTGACTGCGGTGGCCAGGCCGCCGGAACCGTCGATCGACACGATCAGCATGTTGCCTTCGACGGCGGTCGCGTAGTTCAGCGGACGGCTGAGGTTGAACACCACGCGCGAGCGTTCGCCCGCCTGCACGATATTGACGTTGCGGACGTCGCCCAGGCCGATCTCCTGGCCCGACTTGCCGGTCGCATTGGCAGTGCCGGCGAAATCGAGCGCGATGCGGGCCGGGTTGGTGATCGAGAAGCCGATCGGCGGCTTGGCGATCGGGTTCTTCATCGTCACCTTGACGATCACGTTCGCGCCCTGCTGGTTGGCGGAGATGCTCTGGATCGCGTTCTCCTGCGCATGCGCAACGCCTGCCGCGATCAGCATGCCGGCGGCGACACAGCTGCGCACCGACCATCGCAGCCGTGCGGCGAGGGTCATCGTCTCATTTCTTCGGGCCGTCATTTTTTGCCTCCTGCAGCTCTAGCGTTGTTTTTCGTTCGACCCAGTCGCCGGCGGCGTCCTGAACGACCTCCTTCAGTTCGACCCTGTCTTCCGAAATCTGGGTGATCAGGCCCATGTTCTGGCCGATGTAGTTGCCGATCTTGACCTGGAAGACCGATTTGTCGACCTGCAAAAGCGCATAGGTCAGGCCAGGCTTCTGCAGCGTGCCCACCATCTTGATGGTGTCCAGCGGGAAGGACTCGAGCGGCTCGCGCCGGCGGTCCAAGTCGGGCTTGATGCCGCTGGAGTTCTGCGCCTTCACCTTGGCGAGAGCCACGGCCAGCTTGGCTTGGTCGTAGGGATCGACCGACTCCTTGCCCTGGTAGGCGTAGGGCGTGAATTTCTTGGGTTCCGCCAGCTTGGGGATCGACGGCGCCGTCTCGCGGCGCGTCTCATCCATCCATTGCCGGACTTCCTCGATGCCACTGTCTCCGCAACCGGCCAGGGCGAGCAGCATGCCGCTGCAGAGGATCAGGCGGGCGCTTCGTGCCACGGTCATTTCGCGCCTCCCTTCTTCTCGTTCTTCTTGGCCGCCAGGGCCGCCTTGCGTTGCGCCTCGATCTCGTCGGCATCGAGGTAGCGGAAGGTCTTGGCCTTGGCTTCCATCTTCAGCGTGCCATCCTTGGCGGTCAGGTTGAGATTGTTGAGGGTGACGATACGGGGCAGGTTGGCGATGTCGCCGCTGAAGGCGCCGATGTCGTGATAGCCGCCCGAGACGACGATGTCGATCGGCAGCTCGGCATAGTAATCCTTGACCTCGACCTGGCCCGGCTTGAACAGCTCGAACTGCAGGCCGCGGCCGAGGCCGGCCTGGTTGATGTCCGACAGCAGCGCATCCATCTCCGCCTTGCTGGGAAGCTGCTTCTCGAGCGTCGAGACGTATTCGCTGACCTGGGCCTTCTGCTTGCGCAGGCCGTCGAGGTTGATCGCCTGCTGCAGCTTGGTCTTGAATTCGTCGCGCAGGCGCTGTTCTTCCTGCCCGCCCGCGGCGAGTTCGTCGAGCTGCGCGCTCCAGTAGACGAACCAGCCGAGGCCGATGACCGCGATGAACACCGCCACCGCGCAGGCCAGCCGGGGCACCAGGGGCCATTGGCCCGGATGCCTGCCGTTCAGTCCCCGGAACTGGGCGTTGATCGTTTCGCTGATTTGCTTGAGATCAGCCATGTTGCGTCGTCTTTCCTGTCAGGGTTTCTTGGCGGCGTCTGCCGACGCAGTCTTGGCGGACGCCGATGCGTTCGCGCCGGCCGCCCCTTCGGGCTTGTCCTTGTCGCGCGGGCGCTTGATGCCGACATTGATCGTGAAATCGAAAACCTTCTTGGCTTCGCGTCCCTGGCCGATGCCGGTCGACTTGATCTCGATGAGGTCCGGGCGCTCGAGCCACGGCGAATTGTTGCCGAGGTTGCGCAGCAGTTCCGAGACGCGTTCCTGGGATTGCGCGTAACCGTTCATCACCACGCGCTGGCCCTCCTGCTTGGCCGCGCGCAGGTAGACGCCTTCGGGCACCTGCTTGACGAGCTCGTCGAGCAGGAAGACCGGCTGGTTGCGGTCGCTCTGCAGGTCCTCGACGGCCTGCTGGCGTGCCTTGAGCGCCTCGATCTCCTGCTTGAGGCCGGCGATCTCCTTGATCTGCGCATCGAGCTTGGCGTTCTCGGCCTTGATGAAGTCGTTGCGCTGGGTCTGGGTGTTGATCTGGGCGGCGATGAAGCCGCCGACGGCCAGCACCACCATCCCACCCAGCAGGCCGGCTGCGGCGAGCAGTGCGAAGAACTGCTGCTTGCGCTGCTTGCGCTTGGCCTCGCGGTGAGGCAGAAGATTGATCCTTGCCATCAGCCGAACCTCCGCATGGCCAGACCGCAGGCAATCAGGTAGGCGGGCGCCTCCGCGCGCAGCTGCTTTTCGCGCACGCCCGGCGCGATTTCCATGCCCTTGAAGGGACTGATGACCGAGGTCGAGATCTTGGTGCGGTTCGCCACGAGCTCGACGAGGCCGGGAATCACGGCACAGCCACCCGCCAGGAAGATCTGGTCGACGCGGGTGTACGGCGTGGAGGTGAAGAAGAACTGGATGGCGCGCGTGACCTCGAGGCCGGCGCTTTCCAGGAAGGGCTCGAGCAGTTCGCGCTCGTAGCCTTCGGGCATGTCGCCCGAGCGCTTCTTGGCTTCGGCCTCCTCGAACGACAGGCCGTAGGCGCGCACGATGTCCTGGGTCAGCTGGCTGCCGCCGAACGGCTGTTCGCGTTCATAGATGGCCTGCCCGTCCAGCAGCATCGAGACATGCGTGACCTGGGCGCCGATCTGGATCAGGGCAACGATCTGGTCCTTGCCGCCATTCGGCAACTGGGCGACCAGCCGGTCGACCGCCGCGCGCGCGGCATAGGATTCGATGTCCATGACGGTCGGCGTCAGCTGCGCCGCCTCGGCGACCGCGACGCGATCCTCGACTTTTTCCTTGCGGGTGGCGGCCAGCAGGACTTCGACATCCTCGGGCGCATTGGGCGCCGGTCCGAGCACGTCGAAATCGAGGCTGACCTCTTCCAGGGCGAACGGGATGTACTGGCTGGCTTCCGCCTCGACCTGGACCTCGAGCTCCTCCTCGCTCATGCCGCCGGGCAGGATGATCTTCTTGGTGATGACCGACGCGGGCGGCATGCCGAGCGCGGCGAATTTGGCCTTGGAACCGCTTTTCTTCACGACGCGCGCGATCGCGTCGGACACGGCATCGATGTTTTCAATGTTGCCGTCGACCACGGCACCGCGCGGCAGGGGTTCCGATGCATAGCGTTCGAGCCGGTACTCGTTCTTGCCTGCCTCGGAGAGCTCGACGAGCTTGACGCCGGACGTACTGATATCCAGTCCGACCAATGGCGGATTCTTCTTGCCGAGCAAGGCGCCAAAATCGATATCGATAGCCAAGGCCAAGGGCTGTCTCCGTGATGTACAACAACTGGATTTCTGTGAGGAACGTCCAGACTACTCGTCAGTCTAAGTAGTCGTCAAGGCGGTTGCTGAAGCGAAAATTCTTTTAAAAACCAACGCTTATCGCGCGTTTATTAAACGTTACATTAAATCCTAGCAATAAGTTTCCGGGAGTGTAAAGCAATTTCACCCGCGCAATTTGCAAATTCGTTGCCGGAAGCCCACGCAACAAAGTAACAAGATGTTAACGCCGGCGGTTTCCCGAAGCCAATCTCCCCGCCGACATACGGGCCTTTATAATGGGCCGCATTTTCCCCAATTCACGACTTTCTTCCCCGCATGGCATCCTCTTCTCCCGCCGACGGCGGTACGCCGGAACGCTCCAGGCCCCCGATGAACCTCGGCGCGCGCATCGCACTGGCGGTGTTCGGCGTGTTCGCCAGCCTGGCCGTGATCGGCATCCTGATCATCGGCCTGATGCTGACCCTGGCTTACCCCAACCTGCCGGAACTCGATACCCTGACCGACTACCGGCCGAAAATCCCGCTGCGGGTGTTTACCGCCGACAACGTGCTGATCGGTGAATTCGGCGAGGAACGGCGCAACGTGGTGCCGTTCAAGGACATCCCCGATGTCATGAAGAAGGCAGTGCTCGCTATCGAGGACGACCGCTTCTATGAACACGGCGGCGTCGACTACCTCGGCATCGTCCGCGCCATGCTGCACAACATGTCGAGCAGCACCCGCCAGGGCGCCTCGACCATCACCCAGCAGGTGGCACGCAACTTCTTCCTGTCCAGCGAGCAGACGTTCAAGCGCAAGATCTATGAAATGCTGCTTGCGTGGAAGATAGAACAGAATCTGACGAAAGACCAGATTCTGGAGGTCTACATGAACCAGATCTACCTGGGCCAGCGCGCCTACGGGTTCTCGTCGGCCGCCCAGATCTATTTCGGCAAGAAACTGCAGGACATTACGGTTGCCGAGGCTGCCATGCTGGCCGGCCTGCCGAAAGCCCCCTCCGCCTACAACCCCGTGGTCAACCCGAAGCGGGCGACGGCGCGCCAGCAATACATCCTGCTGCGCATGCGGCAGCTGGGCTATATCACCGAAGACCAGTACCAGACGGCGATCAAGGAGCCCCTGCACATCAAGACCAACAGCAGCGAATTCTCGATCCACGCCGAATACGTGGCCGAAATGGTGCGCCAGCTGGTCTACGAACAGTTCAAGGAAGATACCTACACGCGCGGCCTGAACGTCTACACGACCATTCTCAAGGCCGACCAGGAAGCGGCCTACCAGGCGCTGCGCCGCGGCGTGATGGACTACGAGCGCAACCACGGCTACCGCGGGCCGGAAGCCTTCATGGACATTCCGGCATCCAAGGAGGAGGCCGACGAGGCCATCGAGGCCCAGCTGGCCGAGCATCCGGACAGCGACGACCTGGTGGCCGCCGTCGTGCTGGCGGCCGACCCGAAGGAGGTCAGGGCCGTGCTGGCCTCGGGCGAGGAAATCGCCATCAGCGGTCCCGGCCTGTCCTTCGCCGCCCGCGCGCTGACCGAGAAGGCGGCGCCGAACCGCCGCATCAAACGCGGCGCGGTCATCCGCGTGCTGCGCGACAAGGAGGCCAAGACCTGGGCGATCACCCAGATGCCCGAAGTCGCGGCGTCCTTCGTCGCCGCCAACACCGAGGACGGTTCGGTGCGCGCGCTGGTCGGCGGCTTCGACTTCAACCGCAACAAGTTCAACCGCGTGACGCAGGCATGGCGCCAGCCGGGTTCGTCCTTCAAGCCGTTCATCTACTCGGCGGCGCTCGAGAAGGGGCTGTCGCCGGGCACGCTGATCAACGACGCGCCGATCAGCTTCGACGCCGGCCAGACCGGCGGCCAGGCCTGGGAACCGAAGAACTACGACGGCAAGTACGAGGGGCCGATGCCGATGCGCAAGGGTCTGACCAAGTCGAAGAACATGGTCTCGATCCGCATCCTGCACCGGATCGGCGCCAAGTATGGCCAGGAGTACACCACCCGCTTCGGATTCGAACCGGAAAAGAATCCTGCCTACCTGACGCTCGCGCTCGGCGCCGGTTCGGTCACCTCGTGGCAGATGGTCGGCGCCTACGCGGTGTTCGCCAACGGCGGCTACAAGGTCAACCCCTATATCGTGTCGAAGATCACCGATGCGCACGGCAAGGTGCTGTCGCAGGCGCAACCGGTCAAGGCCGGCGACGAATCGATCCGCGTGATCGATCCGCGCAATGCCTTCCTCGTCGACAGCATGCTCAAGGACGTGGTGCGCTTCGGCACGGCGACCAAGGCACTGTCGCTCAAGCGCCCGGACATTGCCGGCAAGACCGGCACCACCAACGATTCGGTCGACGCCTGGTTCGCCGGCTACAACCCGAAAATTGTCGGCGTCGCCTGGATCGGCTTCGACCAGCCGAAGACCCTCGGCGCCCGCGAGACCGGCGGCGGCATCGCGCTGCCGATCTGGATCAACTACATGCAGCGCGCGCTGAAGGACATGCCGATCGAGGAACCGCCGATACCGGAAGGCCTGATCTTCGCCAACAACGACTATTACTACATCGAGAACCCGCCGGGCACTGGCGTGCCGAGCCTGGGCCTGGGCGACGCGATCCCCGCCCAGCAGGAGAAGGTGAAGGACGAGGTGAAGAACGAGCTGTTCTAGCGCGCCGGGCCGGTGCCGGCCGCCCGCGCGGCAGCACCGCCGGCACGATGCGGAAAGAGAAGGGGCGCCCGGCCGGCGCCCCTTCTCTTTCCGGCAGGGCCGGATCAGGCGGCCGAGAGCACGATGGCGGCGCCGGCCTGCTCGCTGGCCATGCGCGACAGCGAGGCATACAGCTCGGAACCGTCGCGCGTGTTGATCCACCTGCCGTTGTCGAACCGATAGTGGAAGCCGCCCGACCGTGCCGCCACCCACATTTCCTGCATCGGCGCCTGGCTGTTGACGATGATCTTGCTGCCGTTGTCGACGAACTCGATGTCGAGCACATTGCCGCTGCGGCTGCATTCGATGTCGATGTCGGTCTCGTCGGCGACGCGCTCGAGGGCGCCTTCGATGGACGCCAGCACGCTGTCCGCGAGCGCCAGGAATTCGGATTCGGTCATGCTACACTCCGGGAGATATCGTAAAGGGTGATTGTAATCGTGAAGCCGTCCTTCCAACCGACCCGCGCGGCGGTGGCCATCGTGGCGTTCGTCCTGCTGGCCGGATGCGGCCAGCGCGGACCGCTCTACCTGCCGGGCCAGACGCAACCGCCCAAGTCCACGCCCAAGGCGCCGCCGGCTTCCTCCTCGCCGACCGCGCCGGTCGAACCAGGCAAGACCCTGCCGCCGACCAACCCCGCCGAACCCGCCACCGTCAAGTAGCACCGCATCATGCCTCACTTCCGCATCCAGAACGGCGTGCTGCACGCCGAGAACGTCCCGCTGACGCGCATCGCCGACCAGTTCGGCACGCCCGCCTACGTCTATTCGAAGGCGGCCATCGCCGAGAACTTCGCCGCCTATGCCGACGCGGCGCGCAGGCATGCGCGCGACGATGCGCCCTCGCTGGTCTGCTATGCGGTGAAATCGAATTCCAACATCGCCATCCTCAACCTGCTGCACCGCATGGGATCGGGCTTCGACATCGTGTCGGGCGGCGAACTGCTGCGCGTGCTGGCGGCGGGCGGCGATCCGAGGAAAGTCATCTTCTCCGGCGTGGGCAAGACGCGCGACGAGATGCGCCTGGCGCTGTCGCACGGCATCCTCTGTTTCAATGTCGAATCGATCCCCGAGCTGCACGTGCTCAACGAGGTCGCCGGCAGCATGGGCGTGCAGGCGCCGGTCTCGCTGCGCGTCAATCCGAACGTCGATGCGAAGACCCATCCCTACATCTCGACCGGCCTGAAGGAAAACAAGTTCGGCATCGCCTTCGAAGAAGCCTTGCCGACCTACCGGGTCGCGGCGACGCTGCCGCACATCCGCGTGGCCGGCATCGACTGCCATATCGGGTCGCAGCTGCTCGACGACGCGCCGCTGCTGGAAGCGCTCGACCGCCTGATCGAACTGATCGACCAGCTCGACCGCGAGGGCATCCGTCTGCATCATCTGGACATCGGCGGCGGCCTCGGCATCGCCTACGACGAGGACAAGCCGGTGCCGGTCGGCGACTATATCGCCCGCCTGTTCGCGCGCATCAACGACTGGCGCGCGAAGCAATACCAGGGCAAGCCGATCCAGGTGATTTTCGAGCCGGGCCGCTCGATCGTCGGCAATGCCGGCATCCTGCTGACGGAAGTGCTCTACCTGAAGACCGGCTCGGCCAAGAATTTCGCCATCGTCGACGCAGCCATGAACGACCTGATGCGGCCGGCCATGTACGAAGCCTGGCATGGCGTGCAGCCGGTGGTGCCGCGGGCGTCTGCGCCGCATGTCGTGGATATCGTCGGCCCGGTCTGCGAATCGGGCGACTGGCTCGCGCGTGCGCGCGAACTGGCGCTGGCGCCGGGCGACCGGCTGGCGATCATGTCGGCCGGCGCCTACGGCATGACGATGGCCTCGAACTACAACACCCGCGGCCGCCCGGTCGAAATCATGGTCGATGGCGATGTCGTGCACTGCATCCGCCGCCGCGAGGATCCGGCCGCGCTGTTCGCGCTCGAATCGATTCCGGACTGATCAACGCCCCGCCGGCTGCCGGGCCGCCGGCGCGCCCGTGGCGGGCGCTTCCTCGCGCGCGCGGAAATCGATCGGCGCCGCGTCCTCCGGGTGGAAGCCCCGGCAGCCGGCGAACACCGCGCGGATCGCCGCGAGATCCTGTTCCTTGTCGCCCGTCAGCGTGATGTATTCGGTCAGGCGGATCTGCTTCCTCGCATAGTCGAACTCCGCCAGCCCGAGCGGCACGCCCGCCTCCAGCGTGATGTAGTAGAAGCCGCTGCGCCAGCTGTCGGTGTACTTGCGCGTCCCTTCCGGCGTGATCACCAGCCAGAATTCATCGGCGGCGCGGATGCGGCCCGCCAGCCGCGCGATGGCGCCGGTCGAATTGGTACGCTCGATCGGCTCGCCGCCCCAGGCACGGAACAGGTGGCCGAGCGTGGCGCCGCAGATGCCGGTGAACAGCGCAGTCTTGGCCAGCCAGCGGCAGCGGATGCCGAGCGCCCACTTGGCAAGGATGCCGACGATGAAATCCCAGTTCGAGGTATGCGGATAGACGATCAGCACGCCGCGCGGGCCGGGTAGCGGACGGTAATGCAGCTGCCAACCGATCCAGCCGAGGGCCCGTAGCGCCAGGCGGCGACCGAAGGTCGGCAGCATCGCCGGCATAAGTTGGTTATTTGCCATGATGCGCATCGCGCCGAAAAAATCGGCACATCTATTGATACGCGGCAAGATTAGTACGCGCAGATATGCTTGGCAAGCATCCAGGTCAAACCTGGGCCGGAGCGCTCCGGGCCCGGATCCAGAGGCGGGCGGCCAGCAGCACGGCGACGATGGCGCCGAACAGGATCGGCTGCCCGAAGTCCTGCTTGCCGGCCTTCATCCACCAGAAATGCAGGATGCCCAATGGCGCGATCAGGTAGATCGCACGGTGCAGCCATTGCCAGCGCTTTCCCCCCAGCCTGCGCACCATGGCGTTGGTGCTGGTCGCGGCCAGGGGTACCAGCAGCACGAAGGCGGCGAAACCCACCGTGATGAACGGCCGCTTGAGCACGTCCTTCCACATCGACGCCAGGTCGAAGAAATGGTCGAACCACAGGAAGGTGAGGAAATGCAGCGAGGCATAGAAGAAGGCGAACAGCCCGAGCATGCGGCGCAGGCGGATCAGCCACGGCCAGCCGAGCAGCCGGCGCAACGGCGTCACGGCCAGCGTGATGCAGAGGAAATACAGCGTCCAGTCGCCGGTGTTGCGGGTGATGAACTCGATCGGGTTGGCGCCGAGGTCGTCGGCGAAGGCGCGCACCGCGAGGCGCAGGAACGGCAGCAGCGCGGCCGCGAAGACCAGTACCTTGACGATGCGCAGTTGCGTGGGCGTGGGCTGGAACATGCTTCCCGGGCCGGCGGCGTCAGAAGAATTTCTTCAGGTCCATGCCGCCGTACAGCGACGCCACTTGCTCGTAGCCGTTGAACATCAGCGTCTTGCGCTTCTTCGTGAAGAATCCGTCCTCGCCGATGCGGCGCTCGCTCGCCTGCGACCAGCGCGGATGGTCGACGTTCGGATTGACGTTCGAATAGAAGCCGTACTCGTCCGGCGCAGAGAGGTTCCACGAGGTGCGCGGCTGATCGCGCGTGAAGCGGATTTTCACGATCGACTTGGCGGACTTGAAGCCGTACTTCCACGGCACCACGATGCGCACCGGCGCGCCGTTCTGGTTCGGCAGCACCTCGCCGTAAAGGCCAAGCGTGAGCAAGGTCAGCGGATGGTTGGCTTCATCCAGGCGCAGGCCCTCGACATAGGGCCACTCGAGCACCGGGCTGCGCAGGCCGGGCATCTGGCGGCGGTCGGCCAGCGTGGTGAACTCGACGTATTTCGCATTGCCGGTCGGCTCGACGCGGCGGATCAGCTCGGAGAACGAATAGCCGATCCACGGAATCACCATCGACCAGCCCTCGACGCAGCGCAGGCGGTAGATGCGCTCCTCCAGCGGCGCCAGCTGCAGCAGGCTGTCGATGTCGAGCGTCATCGGTTTCTTCACCTCGCCCTCGATCGTCACGGTCCATGGGCGCGTCCTCAGCGTGCCGGCATTCTGTGCGGGTTCGGCCTTGTCGGTGCCGAATTCGTAGAAGTTGTTGTAGGTGGTGACATCCTTGTAGGCGGTCGGCTTGTCCGGCACGACATAGGTTGCGTTCTGCTTCGCGGCCAGCTTCCGGGCGGCGGCGTTCTGCGCGAACGCGTCGCGCTGCGCCATCTCCCACAGCCCGCTGCCGGCGATCGAACCGAGCGCCAGCTGGCGGATGAAGCGGCGGCGCGATTCGAATACCTCGCGCGGCGTGATTTCGGACGGGAACGGCAGATCGATGCCGTTGGGATTGCGCTTGATTAACATGGCGGACGGTCCTCGTGAACGTGCCTGCATGAGTCGGGCCGGAGCGAAAAACCTTACATCAAATCGTCCACGCCTGCTGGCAGCGGCACCAAAGGAAACGGCCCGCATGCGCGGGCCGTTTGCGGAGATCGTGCGATCCTGTCCGTCAGAGCTGGCCGTAGGAATGCAGGCCCGAGAGGAACATGTTCACGCCGAGGAAGGCGAAGGTCGTGATCAGCAGGCCGACCAGCGACCACCATGAGGCAAAGTTTCCGCGCAGGCCCTTCATGAGCCGCATGTGCAGCCAGGCCGCGTAGTTGAGCCACACGATCAGCGCCCAGGTTTCCTTCGGATCCCACGACCAGTAGCCGCCCCAGGCCTCGGCCGCCCACAGCGCGCCGAGGATGGTGGCCACGGTGAAGAAGGCAAAACCGACCGCGATGGCCTTGTACATGACGTCGTCCAGCACCTCGGTGCTCGGCAGACCCGGCTGGATGCGCTTGCGCAGCAGCAGCGTGAAGCCGAACATCGCCACCAGGCCGACCACGAATTTCGTCGTGGTCGCCATGCCCGACGCGATCTTCGGCACCAGAGCGCCGCCTTCGGCGCGGCCGAACAGCAGGGCCAGCAGCCAGGCCAGCGCCAGCAGGCCGAGCGGCAGCGCCACCAGGCCGATCATCAGGCGGCGCGGCGCCTCGTTCTTCAGCAGGGTGGCCCAGGCCACCATCGCGGCCAGCGCGAACGTGCCGTAGCCGATGAAGTTCGCCGGCACGTGGATCTTCATCCACCAGCTCTGCAGCGCCGGCACCAGCGGCTGGATCTCGGCCGCCTCGCGGCTGACGGTGTACCACAACAGGAAACCGACCGAGGCGGCGATCACGGTGAGCACGAAGGCGCCGAGCTGGCGGGTCTCGTATTTCTCTTCGTAGTAGAGATAGAAGAGCGCGGTGATCATCGCGAACAGGATGAACACCTCATAGAGGTTGGATACCGGGATGTGGCCGACGTCGGTGCCGACCAGGTAGGACTCGTACCAGCGCACGAGCATGCCGGTAAAACCCATCACGACCGCGGCCCAGGTCAGCTTGCTGCCGATGGCGGTGCCGAAGCCCGAACGCGCCAGCAATCCGCCCCAGTAGAACAGCGTGGCCAGATAGAACAGCGCGCTCATCCACAGGATGGCCGACTGGCTCGACAGCAGGTACTTGAGCAGGAATTTCTGGTTGGCCGCATCGAGGGCGCCGCCGTACAACCCGATCGCCGCCAGGCTCAGCGCCGCCAGCAGCGCCATCAGCCAGCGCACCGGCTTCCATTGCCAGCCGAGCCAGGCGAAGGTCGGCGCGCTGGCCAGCAGGATGACCTTTTCGTAGACATCCATGAAGCCGGCGAAGCGGTTCAGCGCGAACAGGGAGGCCGCCACGAGGGCGGCGGCATACAGCCAGTCGATCGGCGAGAGCCGCCTGAAATAGCCGGGCGGCGTGGTGTAGGTCGTCGGTGTTTGTCCGGTCAGTTCCATCGTGTGCTCCTGGCGCGTCAGCGCGTTGCCTCGGTTGCCTGGGGCGGCGCATCGGCGGCCGCCGCGGGTTGCGGCGCGAGCTGTGCGGACAGCTGCGCGAATTCCTTCTCGAAGTCCAGCGTCCTGCGCTGGGTGCTCAGCGCCATCAGCGCATGCGTGCCGCCCGCGCCGTCAGGCTTCATCCAGATCCACATGCGGCGCTCGCGGATGTACAGCATCGCGAACACGCCCAGCGTCAGCAGCAGGCAGCCGAGGTAGACCACGTTCTTGCCCGGCGAGCGCGTCATCTGCAGCACCGAGGCGCGCACCTCGTCGAACTCCTGCAGCTGCAGGAACACCGGCGCGCGGTAGAAGAAGGCATCGGACAGCGCATTGGTCGCCAGCTGCAGGAAGCGCGCATGCTTCTCGTCGGACACCACGGACTTGAGGCCGTCACGCTCGCGCGCCGCCTGCCACAGCTCCCACAGTGTGCCGTTGAGGATCTTCATGAACAGCTCGGCGGCCTTTTCCTGTTCGGCGGCAGGAATGCGCTCGAGGAACTTCGACACCGCGATGAAGCCGGCGTCGCCGCCCTCGCCTTCGCCGGCGAAGACCGATATGCCTTTGAGCGCGGAAGCGCGCAATTGCGCACGCAGCGTCTCGGCGTTTTCCTTCGCTTCCGGTGCGAAGCGGTCCGCATAGCGCTGCGCCGCCTGCGCGCGCAGGGCCGGATCGGCCAGGGCCGCGCGGATGCGCATCCATTCGTCGACGGTGTCGTTGTCGTCGGCCGGGATGCGCAGGTACTGGAAGGGCTCCGCGGGAGATTCGCGCATGCCGGTGAGGAAGACCCAGCTGCCGTCGAGCTGCACCGGCATCATGTAGTTATGATATTCGCGCGCCTGTCCGGCCTTGTCGCGCACCTTGTACTGGACGCTCGGGCCGACGTTCTTCAGATCCTTGCTGCCGGCGCGCTTGGCGGCCGAGCCGAGCTGCTCGTCGAGGCGGGATGCAAAGGATTTCCGCTGATCCACCGCGCGCAGGTCTTGCCCGGGCTCGGCGACATTCTCGACATTCATCGGCTTGAAGCCGGACCATTCGATCGTGTAGTCGCCGAAGCCCTGCGGCATCGGCGTGGATTCCCCCACGACGCCCGCCACCGGCACGGTCGCGGCCGATGCGCCGGTCATCGGATAGGCCGCGAGGCGCAGCTTGCTGCCGCCGTCCTCGAAGCTCGACTGGTACATCGCGATACCCTTGTAGATCAGCGGCTCGTTGACCTTGATGGTGGCGCCGAACGTCTTGCCGGTCTCGTGGTCGGTGACCACCACGTCGCTGGCGAACAGCTTGGGCATGCCGGTCGAATAATGCTCGATCACGAATTTCTTCAGGTGCACGGAAAACGGCAGTTCCTGGATCAGCACGCCGTTCTGCTGCGGAATGACGGCAGTGTTGGCCGTCGCGCCTTCCGGGATGAAGGCATTGGCGCGAAAGGTCGGATTGCCGGTGCCGAGGCGGTGCTGCCCGGGGATCTGCGCGATCAGGCCGCTGCCGGAAAACGGGGTCTTGTCGAACATCCATGTCTGGAAGCGGATCGGCAGGTCCGAATCAAGCAGGCCACCCACGCAGATGATGACGATGGCGCCGTGGGCCAGGATGTAGCCCCACTTGTTGGCCGCGCCCTGCTTGGCGGCGACCAGGGTGCCGCCCTCCTTCTCGAACACGCGCACCTTGTAGCCCAGCGGCGCAATGCGGTCGATCGCGCCCTGTACCGCCTGCGGCAGCGCCTGTACCGATTGCCATTCGAGCTTGTGATGGAAATTGCGCAGCGACTGCTCGCGCACGTGCTCGCGCCAGCTGCGCATGTCCTTGAGCATCTTCGGCGCATTGCGGATGATGCACAGCGAGGTCGACACGACGAGGAAGGCCATGATCACCAGGAACCACCAGGCCGAGTACACGGCGTACAGTCCCAGCTTGGCGAACACCTCGAACCAGAACGGCCCGAACTGGTTGACATAGTTGGGCATCGGCTCATTCTGCTTGAGCACGGTGCCGATCACCGAAGCGATCGCGATCAGGGCCAGCAGGCTGATCGCGAAACGCATCGACGACACGAGTTCGACGGTGTCGGCCAGCCAGCGCTGGCGGGTGTTGAGCTGTAATCCGGAGGTGGTGGTCATCTTGTCTTTGGGCGTCGTGCAACGGCCGTCGCGCATGGGGTGCCGCTCATCCGCGCGGCGCAGCGTGCGGCGGTGTTACGTCGCCGGCAGCGGCAAGGCATGCGGATCCGGGCTCACGTGGCGTTCCCTTGCATCATGCGGCGCGGGTTCCATGTCGCGAGACCTGCACCGCAGGGCCGGCGTCGCCGGGGAGACGGGTTGCTTCTGGACAGCGCAGTACTTTACCTTGTTCCGCGCGGATCTGCCGGGCAGGTTCTGCAGTTTCCCGCGAGAGATCGCTGCGAAAAAACCAAACCGTGGCGCAACGCCGCGTGCGGCTCCGCCCCGGGCATGCCGGAAATGAAAAAGGGGCGGCGCATGCCACCCCTCTTCCGTCGTCCTGCGAGCGTGCCCGGAACGATTTACTTCAGGCCGGCGATGTAGTCGGCGACTGCCTGGATCTCGTCGTCGGACAGGCGCTTGGCGATCGTCGTCATCTGCGCGCTGTTCTTGCGGCCGCCGTTGCGGAACGCGGTCAGCTGGGCGGCGGTATATTCCTGGTGCTGGCCGGCGAGGCGGGCATACTGGGCCGGGATGCCGGCGCCGCTCGGGCTGTGGCAGCCGGCGCAGGCCGGAACGTTCTTCTCGGCGATGCCGCCGCGGTAGATTTTCTTGCCGAGTTCGACCGTGTCCTTGTTCTTGGCGGCGCCCGGTTTCTGGACCTGGGCGTTGAGGTAGGCCGAGATGTTTTTCATGTCGTCATCGGTCAGCGGCTTGGCGATGGCGGTCATGACCGGATTGTTGCGTGCCGGGGTCTTGAAATCGTGCAGCTGCTTGACGAGGTAGGCCTCGTGCTGAGCGGCCAGCTTCGGGTTCTGGACGATGGTCGAATTGCCGGCGGCACCGTGGCAGGATGCGCAGGAGGTGATGCCGCGGGCGGCGTCGCCGTTGGTGTACAGGGTCTCGCCCTTGGCCGGATCGGCCTTGGCGGCCTTCGGCGCATCGGCGGCGTGGGCGAAGGTCGACACGGCCAGCGCCGCGACAAACAAGGATTTCACAACCGGGACAAACACACGATTCATACAAACACCCTGAGACTTGATATTAAAATTCGGGCCTGTCGGCGATCTTTGCTGCAGACGCGCCGTCGAAACCTGCTGGAACGCACGCGCCGGCGCGGATCGTGGCGCACGTTGCAGGCTTCGGACGATCCTTCCGGGACCGGTGCCAGACACGTCGTGCGCAGCGACAATAACCCCTTATTGTACAATAGCTTTCTGGCATTTTCGCTCTTCATCTGTAATTTCCACGGAATCCACCACACTCTATGTCGCTCCTTTGGCAAGCCCGCTTCTTCACGACGGTGAACCATCTCCGCGATTTGCCAAAGACGCAAGTTCCCGAGGTCGCCTTCGCAGGCCGCTCGAACGCCGGCAAATCGACGGCAATCAACATACTTTGCAACCAGAAGCGCCTGGCCTTCGCATCGAAGACGCCCGGCCGCACGCAGCACATCAATTTTTTCTCGATCGGCGGCGCCCATGTGGCGATGCACCGCAAGGACGAGACCCGCGTGGACGAGATCCGCGCGATGCTGGTCGACCTGCCCGGCTACGGCTATGCCGAGGTGTCCGGATCGGCCAAGTTCCACTGGCAGCAGCTGCTGGGCGACTATGTCCAGCGCCGCGACCAGCTGGCCGCGCTGGTCCTGATCATGGACAGCCGCCGGCCGTTCACCGACCTCGATATCCAGATGCTCGAGTGGTTCGCGCCGACCGGCAAGCCGATCCATTGCCTGCTGACCAAGGCCGACAAGCTCAATCGCAACGAGATGGCGAATTCGCTGCGGCTGGCGAAATCGGTGCTGTCGAGCTATGTCGACGAGGACGGCCAGCCCTTCCCATTCACGGTCCAGCTGTTTTCCGCGCTCAAGCGGACCGGCATCGATGAGGCCAACGACAGGATCGTGTCGCTGCTCGGACTCGACCAGGGGCCTGGCGCGGAGCCGGCTGGCGATGCGGATGCGGAAGAACCGGGCGAGGACGGAGAGAACCCGGAGCAGGCGCCCTGACGCGCGACCGGATGGCAGCGGCTTGATCTGGATGCGCCGGGCAATCCGTGCTTGCCGGTATCCTGACGCGGCGCGCTGCACCATCGATGGACAAAAAAAAGCCCCGGAGAAAGGGGAAGATCTCCAGGGCAATAACGCCATATCGATAAACGATAGGCCCCGCTCAGGGAGGAGAAGCGGGAGGTGAACGAGTCACCTGCTTCTCAGAGGCTGAAATATCGGGAAAGTTCACCGGTTTTCTTGTCTCATTCACGAAATTTATGTTCACTTAGTTGACGCTTCGACCATTCCACGGATTGCCATGACCCAGCCAGCCAAAGCCGCCCAGTTTCCCGCGACCCGCATGCGCCGCATGCGCCGGGACGCGTTCTCCCGCGCGATGATGCGCGAACATCATGTCACCACCTCGGACCTGATCTACCCGGTCTTCATCGTCGATGGCAAGAACCAGCGCGAGGCGGTGGCTTCCATGCCCGGCGTCGAGCGCCTGTCGGTCGACCTGCTGCTGCCGGTCGCCGAGGAATGCGTCACGCTCGGCATCCCGGTGATGGCCCTGTTCCCGGTCATCAACCCGACGCTGAAGACGCCGGACGGCATCGAGGCGACCAATCCGAACGGCCTGGTGCCGCGCGCCATCCGCGAACTGAAGCAGCGCTTCCCGGAGCTCGGCATCCTGACCGACGTCGCCCTCGACCCGTTCACCAGCCATGGCCAGGACGGCGTGATCAACAGCAACGGCTACGTGCTCAACGACGAGACCACCGAGCTCCTGGTCAAGCAGGCCCTGACGCAGGCGGAGGCAGGCGCCGACATCGTCGCGCCGTCCGACATGATGGACGGCCGCATCGGCGCGATCCGCTCCGCGCTCGAGGCGCGCGGCCACATCTACACGCGCATCATGGCCTACTCGGCCAAGTACGCCTCGGCGTTCTACGGCCCGTTCCGCGATGCGGTCGGTTCGGCGGCCAATCTCGGCAAGGGCAACAAGGCGACCTACCAGATGGATCCGGCCAACAGCAACGAGGCACTGCGCGAAGTGGCGCTCGACATCGACGAGGGCGCCGACATGGTGATGGTCAAGCCCGGCATGCCCTACCTGGACATCGTGCGCCGCGTGAAGGACGAGTTCAGGGTCCCGACCTTCGCCTATCAGGTCAGCGGCGAATACGCGATGATCAAGGCGGCCGCCCACAACGGTTGGCTCGACCACGACAAGACCATGATGGAAGCGATGCTGGCGTTCAAGCGCGCCGGCGCCGATGGCGTGCTGACGTATTTCGCCCGCGACATCGCCCGCCTGCTGCGCCATCCGGCCTGACGATCGACCCCGAGCGGCCCGCACATCGCCGGCTGCGCATCTTGCCCATCGCATGGACATCTTCCTGATCAGCGACACCCAGGTGCTGCCGGTTTCCGAGGCGGACGCCCGCCTGCCGGATACCGGCTTCCTCTGGCTGGACGTGACGCACGACGAAGTGGCCGCCGGACCGGAAGCTTGGCGCGATGCGGTCGCGCGCATCACCGGCACGCAGATCTTCGACCTCCATCTCAACGACATCCGCAACCTGCACCATCCATCTTTCTTCGACGCAACGCAGTCCTACGAACTGGTGGTGTTCCGCAAGCTGGCGCTGCATGGCGGCGCCGCGCCGGCGCCCGACCCCGAGGAAGCGGAGGAGCGCCGCAAGATGCCGCCGGTGCTGCAGATGCTCGCCACCTCGCCGGTCAGTTTCGTGATGATGGAGCGCGCGCTGGTGACGGTGCATGCTGTGGGCAGCCGCACCATCGAGAATGCGCGCAACCGCCTGCTCGAATACCGCCGGCGCCCGGATGGCACCGCCTTCGGCGCCAGGCCGCCGGCATCTCCGGAAGAGCTGGCGCTGCGCCTGGTGAACGCGATGGTCGACCAGTACCTCGAGCTGCGCCAGCCGCTGACGACCCAGCTCGATCGCTGGCAGCGCGCATTGCTCAATCCACGCCGCCCGTTCAACGACTGGATGGCTTTGCTGGACGCGCGCAACGAGCTGCACAAGCTCGACCGGCTCTGCGAAGAGCAGCACGACGCCATGCAGGAGCTGCGCGATCACATCATCGACAGCACCGACGGCGCTCCCGACACCCGCACCCGCGACCTGCTGCTGGTGCGCGTCAACGACGTGATCGAGCACATCACCCGCGTGCTGACGCATGCGCGGCGGCTGGAGTCCTCGCTGGAATCGGCGGTGCAGATCCATTTCGCCTCGGTGTCGCACCGGACCAGCGAGATCATGCGCACGCTGACGGTCATCACGGCGCTGTTCATGCCGCTGACGCTGATCACCGGCATCTTCGGCATGAACTTCGCGGTGATGCCGCTGCTGCAGGACAGGGAAGGATTCTGGATCACGATGGGACTGATGGTCGTGATCGTCGGCGCGCTGCTGTTCTTCTTCCGCCGCAAGCGCTACATCGAAAAATAACGGTCAGCCGGGCGTCGCCTGCGGCGCGGTCGCAGCGCGTGCCGCCCGCCGGGCCCGGCGTCCGGCGGCATATGGCTGCGTGTCGACGACGAGAAAAAAGGCGCCCGCGGGCGCCTTCTTCATTCGCGCAGGCAGGATCACTTGTTCGGCTGCGGCGTGATGCGCAGGTAGGGACGCGGCGCCTTGTAGCCTTTCGGATATTTCTGCTTGATGGTCTCTTCGTCCTGGATCGACAGCGGGATGATGACGTCGTCGCCATCCTTCCAGTTGCCCGGCGTGGCCACGGTGTAGCCGTCGGTCAGTTGCAAGGCGTCAATCACGCGCAGGACCTCGTCGAAATTGCGGCCGGTGCTCATCGGATAGGTGATGATCAGGCGCACCTTCTTCTTCGGATCGATCACGAACAGCGAGCGGACCGTCATGGTTTCCGACTGGTTCGGGTGGATCATGTCGTAGAGCGCGGCGACCTTCTTGTCGGCATCGGCGACGATCGGGAAGCCGACCACGGTCTGCTGGGTCTCCTCGATGTCGCGGATCCAGTCGCGGTGCTTGTCGGCCGGGTCGACCGACAGCGCGATCGCCTTGACGTTGCGCTTGTCGAATTCGTCCTTGAGTTTGGCGGTAAGGCCCAGTTCGGTGGTGCAGACCGGCGTGAAATCGGCCGGATGCGAGAACAGCACCACCCACGAGTCGCCGGCCCATTCATGGAACTTCAGCTTGCCGATCGAGCTGTCCTGTTCGAAATCCGGGGCGATGTCGCCGAGGCGCAGGGTCATGGTTCCTCCTGAAAATGGTGAGATGTGAGCGAAAGGATGTCGGGACTGCGGACAGGAACCGGCAGGAAGGCCGCCGGATCCGCGGGCAGGTGTGGGTATTAGCGTCCCAAGGGACGCCGCGCACCTTGCGCGGCGTCAAGCGGGCATCATGAAGTGCCGACCACCGACAGCGAACGCAGGAACTTGTCGGCGTTCTGGTACCCGATCACGCGGCCGCCCTCGATCTCGCGGCCGCTCTTGTCGAACAGGATGATGCCCGGCGGGCCGAACAGCCTGAAGCGCTTGAGCATGGCCTTGTCGTCCGCGTCGTTGGCGGTGACATCGGCCTGCAGCAGCACCATGCCCGAGAACTGCTTCTGCACGCGGGGATCGGTGAAGGTAAGCTTTTCCATCTCCTTGCAGGAGACGCACCAGTCGGCATAGAAATCGAGCAGCACCGGCTTGCCGCCGGTATTGGCCAGAACGGCGTCGAGATCGGCCGTCGTCTTGATGCGGCGGAATTCCACGTGCGCCGGCGCACCGGCGTTCAGGTGCGCCAGCGGCGCCAGCGCATCGCGGCCGCCGGTCGACACCCCGACCAGTTGCACGGCGCCGAGCACGGCGAACGCCAGACCGGCCGTCTTGGCGACCCAGCCCGCGGTCTTGTTCCACAGGAGATAGGAACCGTAACCGAGGAACAGCGCGGTCCATCCGATCATCTGCAGCGCAGGCGGCAGTACCGGCGACACCATCCAGAGCGCCATGCCAAGCATCAGCACGCCGAAGAACTGCTTGACCTGGGCCATCCACATGCCGGCGCGCGGCAGCAGCGAGCCGGCCGACACGCCGACCAGCAGCAGCGGCACGCTCATACCCATGGCCATCGCGAACAGCGCGCTGCCGCCCACCACGACGTCGCGCGTCTGGCTGATGTAGACCAGCGCACCCGCCAGCGGGGCGGCGACGCACGGACCGACGATCAGCGCCGAGATCGCGCCCATAGCGAACACGCCCGCCAGCTTGCCGCGCGCCTGGTTTTCGGAGACGGAAGTCAGCTTGGACTGGATGGCCGCCGGCATCTGCAGCGTGTAGACATCGAACATCGACAGGGCCAGCACCACCATCAGGATGGCGAAGGCCCCCAGCACCCAGGGATTCTGCAGGGCGGCGGCCAGTCCTTCGCCGACCAGGCCGGCAGCCACGCCCAGCGCGGTGTAGACGATCGCCATGCCGAGTGCATAGGTGGCCGACAGCACGAAACCGCGGCGACGTCGGACCTCGGCCCCTTCGCCGACGATGATGAAGGACAGGATCGGCACCATCGGCAGCACGCAAGGCGTGAACGACAGGCCGAGGCCGAGCAGCATGAACAGCGGCACGATGGCGATCAGCTTGCCGCTCTTGAGGGAGGATTCGATGCGGCCCATGTCGTCGTCGGGGGCGCCGGATGCGGGTGCGGGCCCGGCGGTCGCCGTGCGCAGAGGGGCGGCGGACGGTGCGGCCGGGGGCACGGCGCTGGCCGTGCCGGCTTCGGAAGCGGCGCCCGGCGCGCTCGTCGGCGCGGCGGATGCCTTCTCGGGTGCGGCGCTCGCGCTGCCGGCTGCGGCAGAAGCGCCGAGCGTGTCGCGCAGCGCGCCCAGGACGCCGCCTGGCGTCAGGCGGGCCTCGGAATCCATCGGCGCATAGCACAAGCCCTTGTCGGCGCAGCCCTGGCCGGTCGAGCGCAGCAGGAAGCCGGCCTTCGCCTCGACCGGTATCTTCACGGTCACGGACTTGTAGTAGACCTCGACATCCTTCTGGAAGGTTTCGTCGTACTTGACCTTACCCTTCGGGAATACGGGCGCGCCGAGCGCCGCGCCTTCTGCCTCGAAACGGAAGCGTTCCCGGTACATGTAGTAGCCGTCGGCGATCTTGTAGGTGACGGCGACGGTCTTGTCGTCGGCCATCTTTGCCGAAAAACGGAAGGCCTGTTCCGGTTCCAGGAAATCCTCCTCGGCATGCACGGCCGGCATCGGGGCGGTCAGGACAAGGAGCAGCAACGCGAAGCGCGCAAGCTGCGCGATGCACAGTCCGGCGAGGCGGCGAACGGTCCGCGCTGGCAGCGTAGGCCAGGCTTGAGTCATTTCGATCATGAACTTCTTTCTTCGTTTCCAGCGCTACTTCGTTTCCTGCGCTATCCAGCCGAGATACTCGGGCAGCCCTGCCGTGATCGGTATCGCGATGATCTCCGGCACCTCGTAAGGGTGGGCTGCGCGGATGGCGGCTTCCAGCGCACCGTATCGGCCCTGCAGCGTCTTGATCAGCAACATGGTTTCCGTCGCCCTTTCGGTCGCGTCCTGCCAGCGGTAGACGGATTTTACTGCCGGCAGGATGTTCACGCAGGCGGCGTGCCCGGCATCGACCAGTGCCGCCGCCAGCGTCTCGGCCGAGTCGCCGTCGGGCAGATTGGTCATCACCAGGATAGCATCTGACATTTCAGTTTGCATAGTCTACACGATTATTTCAGCAATCTGCGGCGCGTGAGCACCGTGGCAACATAAAAGCCGGCAGCGCAGTAGGCGGCCAGCACCGCGATATTGTCCAGCGGCCGTTCCGGCCAGGCGCCGAGGATCAGCGGACGCACCAGCTCGACCGCGGCGCCGAGCGGCAGGAAAGGCGCCGCATCGCGCAGCCAGTCCGGCAGCTGCGCGGTCGGATAGTACACTCCCGAGACGAAAATCATCGGTGTCAGCACCAGCGTGAAGTAGTAGGTGAAGAAATCGTAACCCCGCGCCAGCGCATTGATCACCAGCCCGATCGACGCAAACGTCATGCCTATGGCAAACAGCAGCGGCACGACGAGGACGGTGGTCGGATGCAGCCCGATGCCGAGCACGAACATGACGCAGAGAATCGCCAGGCCGGACATCAGCGACTTCGTCGCGGCCCACAGCATTTCCGCCAGCACCACGTCGTCGAGGTCGAGCGGCGCATTCAGCAGGGCATCCCAGGTCTTCTGCACATGCATGCGCGAGAACGCCGAATACAGGGCTTCGAACGAAGACGCCATCATGATCGACATGCAGATCGCGCCGGAAGCGAGGTACTCGATGTAGGGGATGCCATTCACCTTGTCGATGAGGCTGCCGAGACCGTAGCCGAACGCCAGCAGCGTGATCAGCGGCTCGGCGATGTTGCCCAGCACGCTGGCCCCGGCGAGCTTGCGCCAGACCAGGAAATTGCGGCGCCACACCGGCACGAAGCGCAGCGAGAAGCGCGGGGGAGCGAAGCGTCCTGGCATGGCGTCAGTCCCTCATCTCGCGGCCGGTCAGCTTGAGGAACAGGTCCTCGAGGTTGGCAGGCCGGTGCAGGTAACGCACGGCCGGCGCCTCCTGCAGACGGGCCACCAGCGGTCGCGCATCGTTGGTGTAGCAGAACACCGTCTCGCCGCTGCGCTCGACGCGCGCGGAGAGCGCCCTGCCCGCCTGCTCGCCCCAGGCCACCGCGCCCTCGCCGTAGACTTCGACGACCTCGGACTCGATGTGTCGGGCGATCAGGTCGCGCGGCGCGCCCTCGGCGATCATGCGGCCATGGTCGATCACGGCGAGGCGGTCGCACAACCGCTCCGCCTCGTCCATGAAATGGGTCGTCAGCAGGATGGTCTTGCCTGCGCCGAGCAGCGACTTGAGGCGCTCCCAGATCATGTGGCGCGCCTGCGGATCGAGGCCGGTGGTCGGCTCGTCCATGAAGATCAGATCGGGATCGTTGACCAGCGCGCGTGCCAGCGTCAGCCGCCGCTTCATGCCGCCGGACAGTTCGCCGATGCGCGCGTCAGCCTTGGCCGCCAGATTGGCAAACTCGAGCAAGCGCGGGATGCGCGCGCGGATATCCGCATCGGCCATGCCGAAATAGCGGCCGAACACCAGCAGGTTCTCCGTGACCGTGAAATCGGGATCGAGATTGTCGCCCTGCGGCACGACGCCGATGCGGGTACGCGCTGCGCGCGCATCCGGGGGCACCTGCCGTCCCACGAGCACGATCTCGCCGTCGTCGGGCTCGGTGAGGCCCAGGCACAGGCGCAGCGTCGTGGTCTTGCCGGCGCCGTTGGGGCCGAGCAGCCCGTAGCACTCTCCGCGCTGCAAGGCGAAGGACACGCCGGCGATCACGCTGTGCCTGCCGTCGCCTTCGCCATACGACTTGTGCAGGTTCGCCACGGACAGGATTGGATCGGTCATCCGACGGGACTCCAGTTCGAAAGCCGTATCTTGCCATAGGCAGCGGCACGCGCTTCGCGGCGTCGCAAACGATGCCGTCGGACGAAAAAAAGCCAGGCATTGCCTGGCTTTTCGGGTGAGCAGCGAATCGCGCGGATTACTCGGCGGCGACTTCGACGGCTTCGGTGACTTCCGGACGGTCGACCAGCTCGACGAAGGCCATCGGCGCGTTGTCGCCCTGGCGGAAGCCCATCTTCAGGATGCGCAGGTAGCCGCCGTTGCGGGCAGCGTAGCGCGGGCCGATCTCGGCGAACAGCTTGACGACCATCTCGCGGTCGCGCAGGCGGGAGAAGGCCAGGCGCTTGTTGGCCAGGGAATCGGTCTTGCCCAGGGTGATGATCGGCTCGACGACGCGGCGCAGTTCCTTGGCTTTCGGCAGCGTGGTCTTGATCGCTTCGTGGCGCAGCAGCGAAACGGTCATGTTGCGCAGCATGGCGAGGCGGTGGGACGAGGTACGGTTCAGTTTGCGGAGGCCGTGACGGTGACGCATGGTATTTCCTTTCAGTTCAGTTTTGTTCCAGCTCTTCTATCGACTCTGCGGTCGCGGGCCGGTGCGTTCGGGTTGATGGCGGAAGAACCGCCGGTTGCTTGGGAGGACCGCCGAAGCGATCCTCCCGGTTCGTTGCTGCGAACCCTCGGGATTACTTCTCGAGGCCGGCCGGCGGCCAGTTCTCGAGCTTCATGCCCAGGGTCAGGCCGCGCGAGGCCAGGACTTCCTTGATCTCGTTGAGCGACTTGCGGCCCAGGTTCGGGGTCTTGAGCAGTTCGTTCTCGCTGCGCTGGATCAGGTCGCCGATGTAATAGATGTTCTCGGCCTTGAGGCAGTTCGCGGAACGGACGGTGAGTTCCAGGTCGTCCACCGGGCGCAGCAGGATCGGGTCGACGGCCGGCGCGCGCGACGGGGCTTCCGCGGCGGCTTCGGTGCCTTCCAGGGCGGCGAACACGTTGAGCTGGTCGACCAGCACGCGTGCCGACTGGCGGATCGCTTCTTCCGGCGAGATGACGCCGTTGGTCTCGATGTTCATGACCAGCTTGTCGAGGTCGGTGCGCTGCTCCACGCGGGCGGATTCGACGGCGTAGGACACGCGGCGGACCGGCGAGAACGAGGCGTCGAGGATGATGCGGCCGATGGTCTTGTTGGCGTCTTCCGACAGGCGGCGCACGTTGCCCGGCACATAGCCGCGGCCCTTCTCGACCTTGATCTGCATGTCCAGCTTGCCGCCGGCGGTCAGGTTGGCGATGACGTGGTCCGGGTTGATCAGCTCGACGTCGTGCGGCAGGTCGATGTCCGATGCCAGCACCGGGCCTTCGCCTTCCTTCTTCAGGGTCAGGGTGACTTCATCGCGGTTGTGCAGCTTGAAGACGACGCCCTTGAGGTTCAGCAGCATGTCGACCACGTCTTCCTGGACGCCGTCGAGCGAGGAGTACTCGTGCACGACGCCGGCGATGGTGACTTCGGTCGGCGCATAGCCGGTCATCGAGGACAGCAGGACGCGGCGCAGGGCGTTGCCGAGGGTGTGGCCGTAGCCACGCTCGAACGGCTCCATCACGACTTTCGCATGGCCGGGGCCGAGCGCTTCGACTTCGATGATACGGGGTTTCAACAGGCTGTTTTGCATGGAATGTCCTTTTCAATACCCTCGGCTCGTTACACCGATAAGGCTGATGGCATCACAAAGAGAAATCCGCCCCGAGCGATGTGCAGGGGGCGGCGGGGAACTTCTGCTGCGGATTAACGCGAATACAGTTCGACGATCAGCGATTCGTTGACGTCGTTGGCGATCTCGCTGCGGTCCGGAGTCGACTTGAAGGTGCCTTCCATCTTCTTGGCGTCGACGGCGACCCAGCTCGGGAAGCCGACCTGCTCAGCCAGCGACAGCGCTTCGGCGATACGCACCTGCTTCTTGGCCTTTTCGCGGACGGCGACGACGTCGCCTGCGCGGACTTGGTAGGAAGCGATGTTCACGACATTGCCGTTGACCGTCACGGCCTTGTGGCTGACCAGCTGGCGCGCTTCGGCGCGGGTCGAGCCGAAGCCCATGCGGTAGACGACGTTGTCCAGGCGGGACTCGAGCAGCTTGAGCAGGGTCTCGCCGGTGTTGCCCTTGCGGCGGTCGGCTTCGGCGAAGTAGCGGCGGAACTGGCGCTCGAGGATGCCGTAGATGCGCTTGACCTTCTGCTTCTCGCGCAGCTGGTTGCCGTAGTCCGACGTACGGGCGCCGGAGGTGCGGCCATGCTGGCCCGGCTTGGAATCCAGCTTGCACTTGGAATCCAGCGAGCGGCGTGCGCTCTTGAGGAACAGGTCGGTGCCTTCACGGCGGGAAAGCTTGGCTTTGGGTCCGATATAACGTGCCACGGTGATTTCCTTTCAATGACGCCCCAGGCAGGCCAGCCGGGCCTGTCAGGCGCTAGTCCGATCCGCATTCGATCGAACGGTGGTCTTAAGAACAAAACCCGCCAGACAACCTGGCGGGGTGCATGCTGCTACGACGGGTACAACGCGATACTGCGATTGCTGCTTTGTCGAGCGGCGAAGGAGTGTAACCGAACCACGCCCCGCCGGCAAGACAGGAGAGCGGTCCTTAGATGCGACGACGCTTCGGCGGGCGGCAGCCGTTGTGCGGCACCGGCGTGACGTCCTGGATCTGGGTGATCTTGATGCCCAGCGCGTTCAGCGCGCGGACAGCCGATTCACGACCCGGGCCCGGGCCCTTGATGCGGACTTCCAGGTTCTTGACGCCGCATTCGACGGCCACGCGGCCGGCAGCTTCCGCTGCGACCTGGGCTGCGAACGGGGTCGACTTGCGCGAACCCTTGAAGCCGGCGCCGCCGGACGTCGCCCACGACAGAGCGTTGCCTTGACGGTCGGTGATCGTGATGATGGTGTTGTTGAAGGATGCGTGGATGTGCGCAATACCTTCGGCAACGTTCTTTTTGACTTTCTTGCGCACGCGTGCTGCTGCGGCGGCGTTCGGGCTTTTTGCCATGATGTTTTCCTTGATGCGTCTACGACTCTAGGCGACTTGGGGGCGTCCGGAATTACTTCTTCAGCGATGCCGCTGCCTTGCGCGGGCCCTTGCGGGTACGTGCGTTGGTGCGGGTGCGCTGGCCGCGGACCGGCAGGCCCTTGCGGTGACGCAGGCCGCGGTAGCAGCCCAGGTCCATCAGACGCTTGATGCTCATCGAGATTTCACGACGCAGGTCGCCTTCGACGACGAACTTCGCAACCTCGTCACGCAGCTTCTCGAGCTCGTTGTCATCCAGGTCCTTGACCTTCTTGTTGGTCGGAACGCCAGCTTGAGCACAGATCAGCTCGGCGCGCGGACGGCCGATGCCGTAGATCGCGGTCAGGCCGATGACGGAGTGCTGGTGGTTGGGGATGTTCACCCCTGCGATACGTGCCATTCGTTATTCCTCAATCAATAACGTTAATTAACCTTGGCGCTGCTTGTGACGCGGTTCCGTGCAGATGACACGGACGACGCCCTTGCGCTTGATGATTTTGCAGTTGCGGCAGATCCGCTTGACTGATGCGAGCACTTTCATGTTTGCCCTCTTCCCTTCTAGTGTTTCTGTTACTTAGTACGGAACACGATACGTGCCCGGCTCAAATCGTAAGGCGTCAATTCCACCGTCACCTTGTCGCCCGGAAGGATACGGATGTAATTCATCCGCATCTTTCCGGAAATATGACCGAGGACTACATGCCCGTTTTCCAACTTCACTCGAAACGTTGCATTCGGCAGATTCTCGAGAATCTCGCCCTGCATCTGGATGACGTCGTCTTTTGCCATGCGGTCTCTTGTCTTAGGAGCGATCAGCGATTCGGCAGGCCGCCCTTGAAATTCGCTTTACGCAACAACGATTCGTACTGCTGCGACATCACGTAGTTCTGCACCTGGGCCATGAAATCCATCGTGACGACCACGATGATCAGCAGCGAGGTGCCACCGAAGTAGAACGGCACCTTCCAGCGCGCGATCAGGAACTCCGGCAGGAGACACACCAGCGTGATGTACACGGCACCGGCCAGCGTCAGGCGCATCAGGATCTTGTCGATGTAACGCGCCGTCTGCTCGCCCGGACGGATGCCCGGTACGAACGCACCACTCTTCTTCAGGTTGTCGGCCGTTTCCTTGCTGTTGAACACCAGCGCCGTGTAGAAGAAGCAGAAAAACACGATGGCGCCTGCATACAACAGAGCATGAATCGGCTCGCCCGGAGCCATCGACGCCGCCAGGTCCTTCAGGAAGCGGATGACCGGATTGGTCGTATCGCCCTGGGTGAACCAGTTGGTGATCGTCGCCGGGAACAGGATGATCGACGATGCGAAGATCGGCGGAATCACGCCTGCCATGTTCAGCTTCAGCGGCAGATGGCTGCTCTGGCCGCCGTAGATCTTGTTGCCGACCTGGCGCTTGGCATAGTTCACCAGGATCTTGCGCTGGCCGCGTTCCACGAACACGACGAATGCGGTCACTACAGGAACCACCAGGCAGATCAGCAACGCCACCAGGTTGCTCATCGAGCCGGTGCGCACCAGTTCGAACATCCCGCCCAGTGCGGAGGGCAGACCCGCCGCGATACCGGCGAAGATGATGATCGAAATGCCGTTGCCGAGGCCGCGTTCGGTGATCTGCTCGCCGAGCCACATCAGGAACATGGTGCCCGTCACCAGCGACACGACCGTCGTGAAGCGGAAGGTCAGGCCCGGGTCGAGCACGAGGCCCGGCTGCGACTCGAGGCCGACTGCGATCGCCAGCGCCTGGAACACGCCCAGGAGCAGCGTGCCGTAGCGGGTGTACTGCGTGATCTTCCGGCGGCCGGATTCGCCTTCCTTCTTCAGCGCTTCCAGCTGCGGCGACACCACCGTCATCAGCTGCATGATGATCGACGCCGAGATGTAAGGCATGATGCCCAGCGCGAACACCGTGAAGCGTTCCAGCGCGCCACCCGAGAACATGTTGAACATGCCGAGGATGCCGCCCTGGTTCTGCTTGAACAGTGCCGCCAGTTGCTCCGGATCGATGCCGGGCACCGGGATGTGGGCGCCGATGCGATACACCACGAGCGCACCCAGCAGGAACCACAGGCGGTTCCAGGGGAAACCGCTCGCAGCGCCTTTGGCCAGTTGAGGACTCGTTGCCAATTAAGTGTTACTCCGTAGTCGCCGTCTCAGTCCGACTGCTTACGCAATCGAACCGCCAGCTGCTTCGATCGCGGCCTTGGCGCCCTTGGTGGCGGTCAGACCCTTGATCGTCAGCTTCTTGGTCACGTTGCCGGACAGGATCACGCGAACGTTGCGTGCCAGTTCATGCACCAGGCCAGCCTGCTTCAGTGCCAGGATGTCGATCTCGGTGACCGGCAGGCCCTCGAGGTCGCCCAGGCGCACTTCCGCCTTGTACGGGGTGTGGATCGACTTGAAGCCACGCTTCGGCAGGCGGCGCTGCAGCGGCATCTGGCCGCCTTCGAAACCGACCTTGTGGAAGCCGCCCGAACGGGACTTCTGACCCTTGTGACCGCGGCCTGCGGTCTTGCCCAGGCCAGAGCCGATACCGCGACCGACGCGACGCTTGGCGTGCTTGGCGCCAGCTGCCGGTTGAATAGTATTCAGTTCCATTGTTTTGCTCCGATCGCAAGCCGGGGGCTTACGACACGACTTTCACGAGATACGACACCTTGTTGATCATGCCGCGGATTGCCGGGGTGTCCTGCAGTTCGGCGACCGAGTTGGTGCGGCGCAGGCCCAGGCCACGCACGGTGGCGCGGTGATCCTGGCGCGTGCCGATCAGACCCTTGACCAGTTTGACTTTGATAGTGTTTGCCATGTCGGTCACCTTAGGCGAGGATTTCTTCAACAGACTTGCCGCGCTTGGCTGCCACTTCGGCCGGGGTGCTCATGCGAGCCAGGCCGTCGAGGGTTGCACGCACCATGTTGTACGGGTTGGTCGAGCCGTTCGACTTGGCCACGACGTTGGTCACGCCCATGACTTCGAAGATCGCGCGCATCGGACCGCCGGCGATCACGCCGGTACCGTCCTTGGCCGGTGCCATCAGGACCTTCGAGGCGCCGTGACGGCCTTCGACGGTGTGCTGCAGCGTGCCGTTCTTCAGTTGCACCTTGATCATCTTGCGACGGGCTTCTTCCATCGCCTTCTGCACGGCGACCGGAACTTCCTTCGACTTGCCCTTGCCCATGCCGATGCGGCCATCGCCGTCACCGACCACGACCAGCGCCGCGAAGCCCATGATACGGCCGCCCTTGACCACCTTGGTCACGCGGTTGACCGCAATCATCTTCTCGCGCATGCCGTCATCCGGCTTGTCGCTCTGCGTTTTCGCTTGCATTTTTGCCATGACGATTCTTCCTTAGAACTTCAGACCGGCTTCGCGCGCTGCCTCGGCAACGGCTTTCACACGGCCGTGGTAGCGGAAACCGGCGCGGTCGAAGGCGACCTCGGTGATACCGGCTTTCAGTGCCTTCTCGGCGACGCGCTTGCCCACCAGCGTGGCGGCGTTGATGTTGCCGCCCTTGCCGGTCGCGCCGGCCAGCTGCTGACGCACTTCCGGTTCGACGGTCGACGCCGTGGCCAGGACCTTGGAGTCCGGACCGAACACGGTGGCGTAAATGTGCAAGTTGGTGCGATGCACGGCGAGGCGATTCACCTTCAGCTCTGCAATCTTCGCGCGGGTTTGACGTGCGCGGCGCAGGCGAGATTGTTTCTTGTCCATCATCAGCCCCTATTACTTCTTCTTCGTTTCTTTGATCACGACCACCTCGTCCGCATAGCGGACGCCCTTGCCCTTGTACGGCTCCGGGCTGCGGTATGCGCGGACTTCAGCGGCGGTCTGGCCAACCTTCTGCTTGTCGACACCCTTGATCAGGATCTCGGTCTGCGTCGGCGTCTCGACCTTCACGCCGGCCGGCATCTGGTGCACGACCGGGTGGGAGAAGCCGAGCGACAGGTTCAGCTTGTCGCCCTGCGCCTGGGCACGGTAGCCCACGCCGACCAGGGTCAGCTTGCGCTCGAAGCCCTTGGTGACGCCGGTGACCATGTTGTTGACGATCGCGCGCAGCGTGCCGGACATGGCGTTGGCCTCGCGGCTGTCGTTCGCAGCTTCGAACGTCAGGGTGCCATCGGTGTTCTTCACGTTGACCAGCGAGGTCAGGCTCTGGGTCAGCGAGCCCAGCGGGCCCTTGACGGTGATTTGATCCGCTGCGATGGTCGCTTCAGCGCCCTTCGGCAGCACGATCGGCATTTTACCTACACGAGACATCTTCGACTCCTTACGCCACGTAGCAAATCACTTCGCCACCGACACCGGTTGCGCGTGCTTTGCGGTCAGTCATGACGCCCTTGGGAGTCGACACGATGGCGACGCCCAGACCATTCATCACGCTCGGGATCTCGTCCTTGCCCTTGTAGATGCGCAGGCCCGGACGGGACACGCGCTCCAGGCGCTCGATGACGGGACGGCCGGCGTAGTACTTCAGGCCGATCTTCAGCTCAGCCTTGCCACCAGCTTCGGTGACGGCGAAATCTTCGATATAACCCTCGTCCTTGAGGACGTTGGCAATGGCAACCTTCACTTTCGACGACGGCATTGCGACCTGGGTCTTCTGCACGCCTTGTGCGTTGCGGATGCGGGTCAGCATATCGGCGATAGGATCGCTCATACTCATTGCTTGTTCTCCTATTACCAGCTAGCTTTGGTCATGCCCGGGATCTCGCCACGCATGGCGATTTCGCGGATCTTGTTACGCGCCAGACCGAATTTGCGGAAGGTACCGCGCGGACGGCCGGTCAGCTGGCAGCGGTTGCGCTGACGCGTGGGATTCGCGTTGCGCGGCAGTGCCTGCAGCTTCAGGCGCGCTTCGTAGCGCTCTTCTTCCGACTTCGATTGGTCGTCGATGATTGCCTTCAACTCGGCGCGCTTGGCGGCGTACTTCTTCACCAGGTCGGCGCGCTTTTGTTCGCGGTTGATCAGTGCCAGTTTTGCCATGGCAGCCTCAGTTTCTGAACGGGAATTTAAATGCGGCGAGCAGAGCTTTCGCTTCGTCGTCGGTCTTCGCAGTCGTGGTGATCGAGATGTTCATGCCACGCAGCGCGTCGATCTTGTCGTACTCGATCTCGGGGAAGATGATCTGCTCTTTCACACCGATGTTGTAGTTGCCACGACCGTCGAACGAGCGACCCGAGACGCCACGGAAGTCACGCACGCGCGGCAGCGCGACGGTGATCAGGCGATCGAGGAATTCGTACATGCGGGCGCCGCGCAGGGTCACCATGCAGCCGATCGGATAGCCTTCGCGGATCTTGAAGCCTGCGATAGCCTTGCGGGCCTTGGTGACGACCGGCTTCTGGCCGGCGATCTTCGTCATGTCGCCGACGGCGTGCTCGATGATCTTCTTGTCCGCCACGGCTTCCGAGAGACCCATGTTCAGGGTGATCTTGGTCAGGCGCGGGACTTCCATCACCGACTTGTAGCCAAACTTGGAGGTCAGGTCGGCGACGACCTTGTCTTTGTAGAACTGTTGGAGACGTGCCATGATCCTTACACCTTCACGACTTCGCCGTTGGACTTGTAGACGCGGACGCGCTTGCCGTCCACGACCTTGATGCCCACGCGGTCTGCCTTGCCCGTCGCGGCGTTGAAGATCGCCACGTTGGACACATGAATCGGCATCAGCTTGTCGACGATGCCACCAGTATTGCCAGTCATCGGGTTCGGGCGAACGGCCTTCTTGGCGACGTTGACGCCTTCCACGATGACGTGCTCTGCGTCGACGCGCTGCTTGACCACGCCACGCTTGCCCTTGTCCTTACCGGTCAGGACGATGACTTCGTCGTTTTTACGAATCTTATCCATGACGACTCCTTACAGAACTTCCGGCGCGAGCGACACGATCTTCATGAAGCGCTCGGTGCGCAGTTCACGGGTAACCGGGCCAAAGATACGAGTGCCGATCGGCTCCAGCTTGTTGTTCAGCAGGACGGCGGCATTGCCATCGAACTTCACAAGGGAACCGTCCTGGCGACGCACACCCTTTGCGGTGCGCACGACGACCGCATTGTAGATTTCACCTTTTTTGACGCGACCACGCGGAGCAGCGGCCTTGACAGTCACCTTGATGATGTCGCCGATGCTGGCGTAACGGCGCTTGGAACCACCCAGCACCTTGATGCACAGCACTTCGCGCGCACCAGTATTGTCGGCTACCTCGAGCCGGCTTTCAGTCTGAATCATAGTATTCTCTTTCCCAACTTAATCCGCATGGCCGCACGATTGCGTGCCGCGGTCAGTCTTGGTCCCGCCAGGCTTGCCTTGAGGACCAAGGCGCACCCGATTGGGTTGGACAGCTTCCAAAACTTCTTGCGAAGTTTGACTTGGCGAATGTGTACTGCAGGTCTTGCTACAACCTTCCGCCCCACAAATTGCTTGGAAGAGCGAAGCCCATCATTATCATGCAGATCGACGGGGCATGCAACAACTATTTTCAAACGCCGGAGGGGCGCCGCAACACATTGGCGCCCCTCCGGTTGTTCCGCCATCCAGCTCCGTCGCCGGTGCAGGCATCAGGCGGAAGTTACTGCTGACTTACACCACTTGCGCGGCTTGCACGACGCGGGTGACGGTCCAGGCCTTGGTCTTCGAAATCGGGCGACCTTCCTGGATCTCCACGATATCGCCTTCCTTGGCGGTGTTGGACTCGTCATGCGCGTGGTACTTGTTCGAGCGCGTGATGATCTTGCCGTACAGCGGGTGCTTGACGTGACGCTCGATCAGGACGGTCACGGTTTTGTCCATCTTGTCGGACACGACCTTGCCAATCAGCGTGCGCTTGAGGGCTTTTTTCACTTGATCGTTCATTTGGCGTCCTTCTGGTTCATGACCGTTTTCACACGTGCGATGTCACGGCGCACTTTCTTGAGCTGAGCGGTGTTGGACAGCTGTTGCGTAGCGAGTTGCATGCGCAGGCCGAATTGGGCCTTCAGCAGTTCGTTCAGCTCTTTCTGCAGAGCTGCCTGGTCCTTGCCGCGGAGTTCAGATGCTTTCATGTTGTACTCCAATTATTGGCCGACTTGGCGAACGACGAAGGTCGTCGACAGCGGCAGTTTGGCTGCGGCCAAGCGGAACGCTTCGCGTGCGAGTTCCTCGCCCACGCCGTCCATCTCGTACAGCACTTTGCCGGGATGGATTTCAGCGACGTAGTACTCGGGGTTGCCCTTGCCGTTACCCATACGGACTTCGGCAGGCTTCTGCGAGATCGGCTTGTCCGGGAAGATGCGGATCCAGATACGGCCGCCACGCTTGATGTGACGCGTCATTGCACGACGTGCCGCTTCAATCTGGCGCGCCGTGATACGGCCACGCTCGGTCGCCTTCAGGCCGAATTCGCCGAACGAGACGGCGGTGCCGCGCTCGTGCGAGATGCCCTTGTTGCGGCCCTTTTGCTCTTTACGATATTTCCTGCGAGAGGGTTGCAGCATGTTTATTCTCCTGCTTTCTCTGCCGGGGCGGCGCCAGCGGCGTCGTCCTTCTTGGCACGCACGCGCTTGGCACCCGGGGCGCCTGCGCCAGCGTCGGAACGCGGGGCGCGGGGACGGCCGGCCGGCTTGCCATCGTCACGGCGCGGGCCGCGACGCTTCTTCTCTTCATCGGCCGGGGCTTCGATGGTCGGCGCTTCGCCGGAAGCGAGGCGGTCGCCCTTGTAGACCCACACCTTGATACCGATGATGCCGTAGGTCGTCTCGGCTTCGGAGAAGCCGTAGTCGATGTCGGCGCGCAGGGTATGCAGCGGCACGCGGCCTTCGCGGTACCACTCGGTACGCGCGATCTCGATGCCGTTCAGGCGGCCCGACGACATGATCTTGATGCCCTGGGCGCCGAGGCGCATGGCGTTCTGCATCGCGCGCTTCATGGCGCGGCGGAACATGATGCGCTTCTCGAGCTGCTGGGCGATCGAGTCGGCGATCAGCTGGGAGTCGGTCTCCGGCTTGCGGATTTCCTCGATGTTGACGTGCACGGGCACGCCCATCATCTTGGCCAGCGACGACTTCAGGATCTCGATGTCCTCGCCCTTCTTGCCGATGACGACGCCGGGACGCGACGAGAAGATCGTGATGCGCGCGTTCTTTGCCGGACGCTCGATCAGCACGCGGCCGACGGAGGCGTTCTTCAGTTTCTTCTTCAGGAAGTCACGGACCTTGAGGTCTTCGTTGAGCATGGAGGCAAAGTTGCCATTGCCTGCATACCAGCGCGAGCCCCAGTTACGCGTGACCGCCAGACGGAAACCGGTCGGATGAATTTTCTGTCCCATCGTGACTCCTTAGTTACCGACAGTCACGTAAATGTGACAGGATTGTTTGGAGATACGATCGCCACGGCCTTTCGCACGCGCGGTGAAGCGCTTGAGGAACGGGCCGCGCTCGACGTAAATCGTCTTGACGCGCAGTTCGTCGATGTCGGCACCGTCGTTGTGCTCGGCGTTCGCGATCGCGGACTCGAGCACCTTCTTGATGATGCCGGCGCCCTTTTTCGGGCTGAACGCCAGGATGTTCAGGGCCTGGTCGACCTTCTTGCCGCGGATCAGATCGGCCACGAGGCGGCCTTTCTGCTCCGACAGGCGTGCGCCTTTGAGGATAGCTTTAGTTTCCATCATCGCACCTTATTTCTTGGCTTTCTTGTCGGCGGCGTGACCCTTGAACGTACGGGTCAGCGCGAATTCGCCGAGCTTGTGACCGACCATGTTTTCGGAGACATACACCGGCACGTGCTGCTTGCCGTTATGCACCGCGATCGTCAGGCCGATGAAATCCGGCATGATGGTCGAACGACGGGACCAGGTCTTGATCGGCTTCTTGTCTTTGTTCGCTTGCGCGGCTTCGACTTTCTTGATCAGGTGGGCGTCGCAGAACGGCCCTTTTTTCAATGAACGAGTCATGTGTTACCCCTTATTTCTTGCCGCGGCGCGAGACGATCATCGAAGTCGTGCGCTTGTTGCTGCGCGTCTTCTTGCCCTTGGTCTGCTGGCCCCACGGGGAGACCGGATGACGGCCTGCCGAGGTACGGCCCTCACCACCACCGTGCGGGTGGTCGATCGGGTTCATGACGACGCCACGGACGGTCGGGCGGATACCGCGCCAACGCGTAGCACCGGCCTTGCCGATCTTGCGCAGATTGTGTTCGCCGTTGCCGACTTCGCCGACGGTGGCGCGGCACTCGATGTGCACGCGGCGCACTTCGCCGGAACGCAGGCGGACCTGGGCGTAGGTGCCTTCACGCGCCATCAGCACGACGCCGGCGCCGGCCGTACGGGCCATCTGGGCGCCCTTGCCAGGCAGCATCTCGACGCAGTGCATCGTGGTGCCGACCGGGATGTTGCGGATCGGCAGGCAGTTGCCGGCCTTGATCGGGGCTTCCGAGCCGCTCAGCAGGGTGTCGCCCACCGACACGCCCTTCGGGGCGATGATGTAGCGGCGCTCGCCGTCGGCGTAGCACAGCAGGGCGATGTGCGCGCTGCGGTTCGGGTCGTATTCCAGACGCTCGACCTTCGCCGGGATGCCGTCCTTGTTGCGACGGAAATCGACGACGCGGTAGTGATGCTTGTGACCGCCACCGATATGACGGGTGGTGATGTGGCCGTTGTTGTTACGGCCGGCGGTCTTGGACTTCTTCTCGACGAGGGAGGCGAGCGGACGGCCCTTGTACAGGTCGCTGTTGACGACCTTGACCATGCCGCGGCGGCCCGGCGACGTCGGTTTGGTTTTCACGAGTGCCATTATTTAGCCTCCTCGGCGAAGTTGATTTCCTGGCCCGGCTTGAGGCACACAAACGCACGCTTGGTGTGATTGCGGCGGCCGACGAAACGACCAGTGCGCTTGACCTTGCCCTGGCGGTTCGAGACCTGGACGGACTCCACTTGTACCTTGAACAGCAGCTCGACGGCGGCCTTGATTTCCGGCTTGGTTGCGTCCGGCGCGACGAGGAACATGACTTGCTCGTTCTTGTCGGCGACCATGGTCGACTTCTCGGAGATCACGGGCGCGAGCAGCACTTTCATCAGGCGCTCTTCGCTATGTTTGACGACGGCGTTCATCCCAGCATCTCCTCAATCTTGGCCAGGGCCGGCTTGGTGATCAGCACTTTCTTGAAGAACACCAGGGACACCGGATCGGCTTGGCGCGGCTCGACGATCAGCACGTTCGGCAGATTGCGCGAGGCCAGCAGCAGGTTTTCATCGAGGTTGTCGGTGATGACGAGGACCGACTCCATGCCCATGCCCTTGAGTTTCTGGGCCAGCAGCTTGGTCTTCGGTGCGTCGACGGACAGGTTCTCGATGACGGACAGACGGTCTTCGCGGGCGAGCTGCGAGAGGATCGAGCAGACACCTGCGCGATACATCTTCTTGTTCACCTTGTGCGAGAAATTCTCGTCCGGGGAGTTCGGGAAGATACGGCCACCACCACGCCACAGCGGCGAGGACGACATACCGGCACGAGCGCGACCCGTGCCCTTCTGGCGCCACGGCTTCTTGGTCGTGTGGCTGACTTCTTCACGGTCTTTCTGCTTGCGGTTGCCGGAGCGAGCGTTCGCGTGGTAGGCAACCACGACCTGGTGGATCAGCGCTTCGTTGTAGTCACGGCCGAAGATGGTATCCGGCGCGGAGACGTTCGAGGCGGCCTGGCCCTGGTCGTTCAGGAGCTTGAGTTCCATGTATTAGGCTCCCTTCTTGGCTTTGACTTTGACAGCGGGCAGCACGATGACCTGGCCGTTCTTGGCGCCGGGGACGGCACCCTTGACCAGCAGCAGCTGACGCTCTGCGTCGACGCGCGCGATCTCGAGGTTCTGCACGGTCGTGGTGACATCACCCATGTGACCGGTCATGCGCTTGCCCGGGAAGACGCGACCCGGATCCTGCGCCATACCGATCGAGCCCGGCACGTTGTGCGAGCGCGAGTTACCGTGGGTGGCGCGGCCGGAGCCGAAGTTGTAGCGCTTGATGGTACCGGCGTAGCCCTTACCGATGGACACGCCCTGCACGTCCACCTTCTGGCCGGCTTCGAACAGGGACACGGGGATCGTGTCGCCGGCTTTCAGCTCGGCAGCCTTGGCTGCATCGATACGGAATTCTTTGAGGACGGAACCGGCTTCCACACCTGCTTTGGCGAAGTGGCCAGCAGCTGCTTTGTTCACGCGGGTGGCGCGACGGGTGCCGTAAGTGACCTGGACAGCGGTGTAACCATCGGTGTCCGGCGATTTGATTTGCGTCACGCGGTTGTTCGACACGTCCAGCACGGTAACGGGAATCGTATCCCCGTCATCCGTGAAGATGCGCATCATACCAACCTTGCGACCAACAAGGCCTAGGCTCATTGTTTTCTCCATTCCTGCCTACGATTGGGCAGGGCTATGTTTATGCAACAGAAACGTCTACTCGGCTTTCGTCCAAGCAGACGGAAGCCGAGCAGTATAACGCGGTTTTTTTTGCGCCGCAATCACAAATCGGGAAATTTGTGGTATGTGGCCTTTCGCCAATCCGCCGGTCCGGTCGCCCGGTACCGGCTGGTCGGCGAAAAAAGCGCAAGCGGTTGGCCGGAGTGACCATCCGCTTGCGCGAGACGTCTTACTGCAGCTTGATTTCGACGTCGACGCCGGCCGGCAGGTCGAGCTTCATCAGCGCGTCGACCGTCTTGTCGGTCGGATCGACGATGTCCATCAGGCGCTGGTGGGTGCGGATCTCGAACTGGTCGCGCGAGGTCTTGTTGACGTGCGGCGAACGCAGGATGTCGAAACGCTGGATGCGGGTCGGCAGCGGAACCGGGCCCTTGACGACGGCGCCGGTACGCTTGGCGGTATCGACGATCTCCAGAGCGGACTGGTCGATCAGGCGATAGTCGAAGGCTTTCAGGCGGATACGGATTTTCTGGTTTTGCATGGGTTTTCCTGTAAAGAGCGAGCCGCGGACGGGTCACCGCCCGCAGCATGGATACATCAAAGAACGTTCAACCGATCCGAGTCCGGATTAGTCCAGGATCTTGGCGACGACGCCGGCGCCGACGGTACGGCCGCCTTCGCGGATCGCGAAGCGCAGACCCTCTTCCATCGCGATCGGGTTGATCAGCTTGACCGTGATCGACACGTTGTC
>Ga0196981_1000058_pt1 | contig 143672 bp, 102 predicted proteins | sample S3_2013CmetaG_FD_155462 | JGI IMG/M metagenome (GOLD analysis project Ga0196981, IMG submission 155462) | Soil microbial communities from Anza Borrego desert, Southern California, United States - S3_20-13C | ecosystem: Environmental > Terrestrial > Soil > Desert | place: USA: California...
TCATGCCAGCATCTCTGCTGACTATGCAAGACTCGTTTCTGGTGGTTGACCATTCCTTGCCAGACAGGATTTGTTTACCTGCAGGGAAATGTTGAGATGTTTCTTTCCTTGTTCTTATTTAAAAAAACGCTTGAGAAAATCCCCATCTCACGGGCTTATCACAGCGCGACGTAAATCGTAAATCCAGTTCTAACATCAAAAAATCTTAAATCCCCCTCCGAAATACAGGAATCCGAGCCTCCTAATAATCGAACAACTCCTTCAGCGCACTGGTCACCTTCGCAGAATTAGGCAACATCATTTTCTCCAATCCGACGTTTAGCGGCACAGCGGGCAGGTTTGCCGCACCCAGTGTCCAGACAGGGGCATCCAGGCTTTTGAAGCACTCCTTTGAGATGCGGCCCGCAAGCGACTCGGCGAATGAGTTTATCAAAGGTTCTTCGGTCAACACAAAAGCGCGGCCGTGTTTCGCAACGGAGGTTACGATCAACGGCCAGTCTATTGGATTTAATGTCCGTAAGTCGATGATTTCAACCTGGCCGGGGAACGCATGCGCGGCTTCTTTTGCCCAGTAGACACCCATGCCATAAGTGATCACGACGGCGGATTCTCCCGCGACAATTTTTTCATCGGCGGCATGTTGAATGATCATCCCTTTTCCGAGGGGAATGATATAGTCTTCATCCGGTTCGATGGTTTTCGCGTCGGCAGTTCCCGGAACTTTTGACCAGTATAAGCCCTTGTGTTCCAGCAAAACCACCGGGTTCGGGTCATAAAACGAAGCCTTGAGCAAGCCTTTCATATCGGCGGCATTCGACGGGTATACTACTTTGATTCCGCGGATCGTAAGCAACGTTGACTCTACACTACCGGAATGATAGGGTCCTCCGCCCCCATAGGCGCCGATGGGAACCCGGATAAGGGATTGAACGGAAAACCGGCCTTTGGACAAATAACAGCTTTTGGACAACTCCTCAACCAATTGATTCATCGCCGGCCAGATGTAGTCCGCAAACTGAATTTCGACGATTGCCTTCGCACCTACCGCGGACATGCCGGCGGTGGAGCCGACGATATAGGCTTCCTGTATCGGCGTGTTGAACACACGCGCATCGCCATACTTTTGCGCAAGGGTGGCAGCCTCCCTGAACACCCCTCCCAACCTTCGCCCCACATCCTGCCCATAAAAGAGCGCTTCGGGATGTTTTTTCAGTATCTCGTCCACTGCATGAAGCGCGGCATCCACCATCACTACCTTTTCACCCGGGGACGGCGATCTCACGCCTGCTTCCGAAGTGACGGGAGTCGGAGCAAATTCGTGCGAAGCAAAATCATCGACGTCGGGATCTTTTGAATCAAGCGCACGTCGATAGTCATCGGCCACACGCGAGGCCGCGCGTTTTTCAAGCTCGTTTAATTCTTCTGTCGTGAGGCCGAAATCGATCAGGTAGTTTCTCAGGCGAACGAGCGGGTCGGATTTTTTGTGTGTTTCAAGGTCTTCACCACGATACCATTCCTTCCTGACGCCCGAAGTGTGATGGCCCAGCAACGGGCATTTTGCATGAACCAGAATCGGACTGCGCTTTTTTCTTACATATTCGATTGCCTTCTTCAACCCGAGGTATGAGTCAATAAAATCCGCCCCGTCTACTGCCATACGTTCCATTCCCTTAAAACCCGCGGCATATTCGTATGCGTCCATGGCGCGCATTTCTTTGCCAGTAGCCGAAATGCCCCAGTCGTTGTCCTGAATGAGATAAACGATCGGAAGCTTTTTCAAAACTGCCATCTGAAAAGCTTCGGCAACTTCCCCTTCCGTGACAGACCCATCGCCGAGGGAACAGAGAACCACAGGGCATTCTGTTTTTACAAGACCTTGTGACTCGAGATAAGCAATGCCATGTGCCATACCGGTGGCCGGAATTGCCTGCATGCCCGTGGCCGAACTCTGATGCGGGATCAGTGGAAAACCCTCACGCTTTAGTGCCGGATGTCCGTAGTATGTGCGGCCCCCGGAAAACGGGTCGTCGGCCTTTGCCATGAGCTGGAGCATCAGTTCGAACGGCTCGAGTCCCATCCCCAATAAAACCGATTCGTCGCGATAGTATAGCGCGGCATAGTCGATGGGTTTTAACTGAAGGCCCGCAGCCAGCTGGATCGCCTCGTGGCCGCGCGAAGTACTGTGGACGTATTTGCTGCAGACCTCACGATTCTCTTCATACGTTTCCGCCATGCGTTTGGCGGTAAACATCAGTTCATAAGCTTTGAGTAGTATTCCTAGTTCGATTTCGGGCCTGGGTCTTTTCCTCGATTTTGCAGTCTCAACAACAGCCATTTTAAAGTGTTTGGTCTCGGCATAAAGATAACGTAATTTTGAAACTCAATCGATTGTTTCACTGGCATCGATGGGAATTTTGCATCTTCGGGCTTTCAAGGGGATTATCACTATACGGCATAAATCAATTGCATCAAACATTTATGGGAAGCATTGACAAAGACGGAATAAAAAAATGGCTGCTTAGCCTTCAGGAAGATATATGCGGCGAGCTTGAGCAAGCCGATGGCAAAGGCAGGTTCCTGACCGACCCCTGGGAGCGCGCCGGCGGCGGCGGGGGTATCACGAAAGTGATTACCAATGGTAACATCATTGAAAAAGGAGGTGTGAATTTTTCCGCCGTGTGGGGACAAACCCCGGAGGCCACGTTGAGAATGCTTCAGATCAAGGACGACATCGTCCCGGATTTTTTTGCCACCGGTGTTTCTATCGTGCTTCATCCCCACAATCCGATGGTGCCGATCATGCACATGAACGTCCGGTATTTTGAAATGAGTAATGGTGTGTGGTGGTTTGGGGGCGGAATCGATCTGACGCCGCATTACATCGAGCGGAGCGACGCAAAATATTTCCATCAAAAGCTTAAGTCGGTCTGCGACGCGCATGATCCGTCGTATTATATCGATTTTAAAAAATGGGCAGACGATTATTTTTTTATCAGGCACCGGAATGAAACCAGGGGCATTGGAGGAATCTTCTTCGATTACCTGAAAGAGGAAAATAACGAGACCAAAGATTCCAGGTTCAGTTTCATAAAAAGTGTCGGAGAATCATTTGCACCGACTTACCTTCATTTCATGAAAAAAAATGCATCGCTGCCGTTTGGAGAAAAGGAAAAACAATGGCAGATGATCCGCCGCGGAAGATATGTCGAATTTAATCTCGTGTGGGATCGCGGTACCAAATTCGGACTTGAAACGGAAGGACGAACCGAATCAATTCTTATGAGTCTTCCTCCCCAGGCAAACTGGTATTATGACTTTCAACCCGAATCCCAATCCCGCGAAGCGGAAACAGTTTCTTTGTTGAAAAAAGGAATTGATTGGATCGGCGGATCCTGAGTTTAAAGTCTAAAATTTGAAGTTACTACTGTCCGGTTAAATAACGTGACAGTTGGAACTCTGGGAAATTCCATCCCTCTAAATACCCCCATGCCTGAAAGGACTACTCTTTTCATGGAGGTCCCATCGCCCGGAAATCTATTTGGAGAAACCTCTTTGATTAGTTATACATCGGACTTTTTTGGAGCTGGATCTCAATTTCAGCATACCTGTGTAGCACATTGGCCTATCTTTGGCCTGGCAGTGGCATGCGCGGATAGGGCACAGTGCGGAACAGGTATGCGAGGCCGCGCGGCCTGGGAGCTGCATAGCGGCTTCCGAAGCAGTTCACTCTATGAACGAAGAAAAACTAATTACTTGCCGCGAAGACTGAGTCTGTCTAATGAGGCCTCCTTTTAATTATCTCTAAAAAAATGTCAATGCAACCAAATAACAACGAATACTTTCAATTTCTAAAATTAACCGGACACTGTTAATTTGAAGTCTAAAGTTTAAAGTTGTGTTGTAGGTAAGGGTATAGGTTGCCGGTAGTTCGGGGTGGTTTCAAGTCGTTTAAAGTTTTAGACCTGACAGAATGTGCGGGGCCCCTTAAGGAACAAAAGGGTGCGGGTGGGCTTGGTTCGAAGGTGGACGTTTAAAGTTCCAAGTTAAGTTTAAAGTCTAAAGTTTAAAGTTGTTCGAAAGCTGGAGGCGCCTGGTTAGCATAATGTACATACTTTCTGACTACCTATCGAAAGCCGCTATCTACCAGATAAATGACCCCACGCCACCCGATGGCAGCTCCGCCCGGAAAAGTTTGGCGCCATCCCGGACCTGAAAAATTTTTCTTTCTGAAGAATCATTCAATACTATGATCACTTTTTTTTCCGTCGGTGTACTGAAAGCAACATTTGGCAACCCATCCACCAGATTTGAAGAAACACGGACGGATCCGGGTCGCACAAATTTGGATGCATGGGCAATGATATAATAAGACACGTTGCGTGTGACTGAATCGCCGATCGTTAACGCACCCTGACACAAGGTACAACCTCCGTCGTCCGTGTGCGGATTGAACTGTGGATCCGCGGCGAGATTCCATTCAAGCACGTTGCGGCTCCAGTTACGGGTAGCTCCAATAATCAATTGTTTTGTATGCCACTGCAGGTCGCCGGCGAATTCCCCCTTACCCGAAGTCCACTGCTCAGTGAAATATATATTCTTATCCGGATGCGCCTCATGAACCTGCGAAAGGGCTTCGATCTCCCCGAGATACAAATGGAAGGCAGACCCGTCAACATATTGCCGAGCCGCCGGATCATTCAGGATTGCAATAGGATAGTCCGGATGATCGCAATTGTGGTCAAATACGACAATCTTTGTACGGATACCGGTTTTTCTAAAAGTCGGACCGAGATGGTCGCGTATGAATGACGTCTGTTCCTGTGCCGTCATTAGCATGCTGGGTGTGTTATGTGGATTTTCGGGCTCATTCTGAATCGTAACCGCATCGATCACGATTCCCTCGCGCGCCATTTCCTGAATATATTTTACAAAATAATTGGCGTACGCCTGGTAATATTCACGCTTAAGATTTCCTCCCTTGACATGGTTGTTGGTTTTCATCCATGCCGGAGCAGACCACGGACTGCCCATGATCTTTATTTCAGGTGCCAGTTCAAGAATCTCTTTCAGCACGGGAATTAGATTCTTCCGGTCTTCATCGATATTGAAACCTTCCAGATCATTTACATTTTTCGTCGGAATCTTGTCGAGATAACTAAACACGTGGTCGTCAAGGTCAGACGCGCCGATACTGATGCGTAGGTAGCTAATACCGATGCTGTGTTCGTTGTGCTCAAATAATTCTTTTAACAGTGCCTGGCGGGCGGCAACATCAAGCTTTTGATTGATCAGATAGGCGCTTCCGCCCGTAAGCGAGTAACCAAAACCATCGATCGTCTGAAAACGCGTTGCCGTGTCGATCTGTATCGTAGCGACCGAGGCGTCCGGCGCTGCAACGAATGGCAGGACGGTTTTTTCCATTAACGCCGACCTGTCTGGTGTTGTCAACCAAAACCCGACGTTCGCGGCGGTTTCTGATTTTTGTGAAGTAACGGTGCAGGAGCACAGTATCACCCAAAGAATGTAGCCGCGAAAGAGTATCTTAAAAATGAAAAGTCGGGTGTTCATGACGTTGAAAGAACATTCAATTTCCATGAAGATAATCGGTAACGGCTATTCCGCAAAACTGAACGATGGTGCTGAAAGTTGTATTTCGGTTCGTTTTTGTTAACTTATAAAACAAGAACCGGGTGTCCCTATGTTTCCCCGCTGCTATACGATATACGCCCTGCTGTTGCTGACTTGCAGCTGTGTCTCACATCAGTTGGGAAGTCAACCGGTCATACAAATGACGAAACAGGCTGATTCCCTCCGCCGGCTGCTGTTTAAACTTCCCGATGACCGAACCAAATTCGATGTTTACGAAGACCTCGCCAGCACCCTGATGGGCCTCGACCAGGATGATTCCGCCCGGGCTATCGCCGAATCGTCATTCAAACTCGCATCGCGGCTGAATGATCCCCGGCTAATGATCCGCAGCTATTTTGTACTTGCGGGCTGCCGCGGCAATTACGGAAGCCGGGAGTATGAAAAATCCCTCGAATATGCGTTTCATGCAGCGAACCTGGCGGAGATTCACGACCTCCAGGATGATTTGCACAACGCGTACTCGATCATCCTGAATCTGTATTTCTATTCCGGAGATTTCGCAAAGGCAATGGACATCAGTAAGAAAGGATTGATGGTGGCCGAACAGCGAAATGACAAAGAAAAAATTTCACATTACTACAATCTTTTCGGATTCATACACTTCAGGCAGGGAAATGGTGAGGAAGCAGAAAAGTATTACACCATGTACGCCGACCTGGCGAGAGAACGGAACGACAGCGTAAAAATGGCAGACAGCTTCAATTGCCTCGGCGAAGTATTCGTGTCTCGAAAGAATTACCAAAAGGCTTTGGACCTTCATTTAAGGGCCTGGCAGATCTATCAGCTCTCGTTCCGCAAAGGGTTAAATTTCAAGGTTGACCAGCTCGCCTATACAGCTTTCCGGATCAGTAACATTTACCGATTGATGGGAGATTATGCAACGGCCCTGCAATTCACGAAAACTGGTTTCGAATACAATGCCAGGATCGCGCCGAATGAGTATGATCTTGTCAACTACCAGCTCAATACCGGCGAACTGTACAAAAACATCGGAGATTTTAAAAAATCGCTGACGTTATTTCATCAGGCGCTCGGTCTCTCGATAAAAATCAAACACCTTGAAAATATCAGGGACTCTTACAGCCAACTCGCAGAAACCTATAAGGCCATTGGCGTCTATGACAGCGCCTATCACTACCAGGTGCTTTTTTCCACGTTGAAAGACTCTGTCGTGAATGAAAAAAGTAAACGCGAAATTGAACGCATCAACGCCGAATATAATTTACTGAAGAAAGATCAGGCTATTGCCATCCAGCAGGCGCAGCTGGAGCAACACAACTTCCAGCGCAATGCCCTGATTGTTTTTTTTATTTTCTCGATCGCGATCCTTTTTCTGCTGTATGGCCGCTACCGCCTGGTTTTGAAAAACAAATTTCAGCAGCAGCTAACGATCCAGCAAAATGAACTGTTCACTACGATCGTGACGTTTCAGGATACGGAAAGAAAAAGGATCGCACAGGACATTCATGACTCGGTAGGATCCGTGTTGTCCGCCGCCAAGCTTCAGCTATCTGCCCTGGATGACAGCACGGAAAACCTGTCGACGGAACAATTGGAAAGATACCATACGGCAATGCTCTTGCTGGACGAGGCAACCGTCGAGATCAGGAACATCGCTCACAATATCATGCCCCCCGCCCTTTCCAGGCTGGGGCTGGTGGCAGCACTCGAGTCACTGATCGACAAGATCAAAAACGTTTCCAATCTGCAGATCAATTTCAATGTGTTTGGGTTCACCGAGCGACTTTCGGAAACTACTGAGATCGGCATCTACCCTGTTATGCTTGAACTGATCAACAACGTATTGAAACATGCGCGCGCAAGCCAGGCTGCTATCCAACTTGTCCGCCATCCTGCTTATATTAACATCACCGTTGAAGACAATGGCAAGGGATTCGACCTGAATAAAGCCCAGGGAAAAGGCATGGGCCTGCAAAATGTGCGCTCACGGATTCAATACCTCAAAGGATCTGTCAATATCGATTCTGCAGAAGGCCGCGGTACACTGATCATGATTGACATACCTTATTAAAGTATTCAGTATGAAAATACTTATTGTTGATGATCACCATTTATTCCTTGAAGGAATGGTTTCACTGCTAACGACAGAGAAATCTTTTACAGTGGTCGATACCGCCACGAGCGGCCATGAGGCCGTGGAAAAGAACGACCGTACGCCCTATGATGTCGTACTTCTCGACATCGGAATGCCGGAAATGGACGGCCTTGAAACTGTAAAAATATTGAAGAAAAAGACGCCCGATCAAAAAATCATCATGCTGACAACTTATAACGACAAAGCAATTTTTCGCGAGCTGATTGAAAACGGTGTGTCTGGTTATGTCCTTAAAAACTCCACAAAAAAAGAACTGATCGAAGCAATCAAGAAAGTTGGAGAAGGTGGCATGTACTTCAGTCAGGACATACATGACATTGTGGTCCATGCCTATTCCTCATACCTGCTGACAAAGAATCAAACCGTCGCGGCAGACAAAATAGCCTTTACGCAGCGCGAAAAAGAAGTCTTGAAGCTCCTCGCTAAAGAATATACCAACGAAGCGATCGCGGCGGAATTAAATATCAGCTTCCGCACGGTGGAAACCCATCGCAAAAACATGATGCAGAAAACAAAATCACACAATCTGGCCGGACTGCTTAAATACGCATACCGGGAGGGATTGATAGTGTGACCTACCAAGATCCCGGTAGACAAGATACCACGTTAATTGTATTGACAAACTGCGGCAGTTCGAGGAACTTGGATGCACCTGACCTTCCATGGCTGACTGAAGCAAAATATCCCATCCATGGTGATCAGCCCGTTCTTGCCAGGGGCGGCCGAAATAGACACCAAATTCTTTCGCCCCGCTGAAATTCGTTAAACCACCCCAATGTGGTTTGAGCAATTGTTTGTTTTTATGCGGTCGTGAATTCAACATCCGACTCTTGACAATTTTGTTTAATCCAAGTTTTGCCCTGCGCAGTATGAATAAATTGAGAACCCCATTCTTTGTTGCAGTCCTGGCGCTGATGTGTGGCATCCATTGCGCAACCGCACAAACCAACGTTGGCGGAATCATCTCCAGTAACACGACCTGGAATCTCGCAGGAAGCCCTTATATTGTTACCGGTACCATCCTCGTGGACAGCGGATTTACTTTGACGATCAAACCGGGCGTCACCGTGAGGTTCAATGCCGATAAATCAATTCAGCTGAGTGGCGTGCTTCGGGCCCTGGGAACTGAGGATAGCGGGGTAACCTTCACGAGCAACGCAACTTCGCCCTCCCCGGGTGATTGGGATTACATTCTTTTCAACGATAAAACTCAGGACTTTAATCCCGCAGACAGCACGGGAAGCATCCTGTCCTATTGCGTTATCGAATACGGCGGGGGATCGACCAATGGCGCGATCGCGATGTCCGATGCGTTTCCCTTTATTAACCACTGCACGGTCCGGCACAATGCAAATTCAGGTTTGTCGGCTAACTTCTCATCGACCGATGCTGCACATCCGAATGGAACCCTGGAAATCAACAGTTGTATATTCAAAAATAATACTTCAACAACGCATGGCGGCGGATTAAATGTTTTTTTAGGACAGTATACAAGCAACACGCTGAGGGTGGCCCACTGCATTTTCGATCATAACGCTGCAGCAGACAAGGGAGGCGCAATGTATGTCGCGGATGCGCTCTCCAATTCTTATGTTTACATCACCGGCAACAAAATCTTCAGGAATAGCGCTGGCACCAACGGTGGCGGGATCACGATCTTTTCGTTCTCAAACAGCTATTCTTCACCGGGGATCCTCGCCCATGCCCACGTTTCGAACAATAACATTTATGATAATCACGCAGCGGAACAAGGGGGCGGGGTCTGGATCAACGCACACGGCGAGCTGAACAACAACATCGTCTATCGCAACAAGGCGGCTACTGGCGGCGGTGTTACCGAAATTGGTATTCATACAAAAAATAACATCATCGCGGGCAACATTGCGACTGCCACGCATGGTGGATATCATAGCCCATGGTTCGGGGACCCGCTGACAAAAAATCAGATTATTGATAACATCGCGCCAAACCTGATCGTACAGTTCTCAAATGATATCGGCGTTTATAATTACAACACGATCACACGAAATACGACAATGGGCCCCGGAGCCACGGGTGTTGTACATATGGGCGGAAGTAATAATTGCAGTGTACCCGCAAACGCCAATAACAATAACCTTTTTGGAAATAAAGCCACCCATCAGTTTATAAATGAACGGCCGCAAAATTGCGATATAAACTTCAAGAACTCGTGGTGGGGAACAACGTCAGCCGCCTCGATCGATTCGGCAATATTTGATTTCCAGGATAACAGCACGCTCAGCATCGTTTACTATACCGGATACCTTTCTTCTCCCGACACAGTAGCCCCTGTAACTCCACCAGTTCATGTAGTGAAAAAAGATCTTGGTGGCGGCGATATTGAAATCTCATGGAACGCAAATGCCGAGACCGATATCGGTGGTTATAAAATTTACTGGGGCTCACCAACTGGTTATTCATTTTCCAATTCGTACGATGCCGGGAATGTACTTAAAGATACAATTTCCGGAATGTCTGTAACGGACACGATAGCGGTCACAGCTTATGACCTGTATGCCGATGGAAACGGCGATCAGTTCGAAGGACACGAAAGCTGGTTTACCAATGCCACTGGCAAACCGCTTCCGGATTTCACGGTGCTGAATACCACCGTGTGTACGGGCGATACGGTGTTGTTTATGAACAAGACACCGGAAGCGGGAAGTTATTCAGGAACGAAATGGGAATGGTCTTTTCCGGGCGGCACGCCGGAAATTTCCGGTGCACGGAATCCAAAAGTGGTTTTCCACCAATCCGGAGTCTACAGCGCAAAACTCAAGGTGACCAATATTGCAGGGACGGATTCCCTGTTATTTACAGACTATATTGCTGTCGATACATTGCCAGATCCGACGATAACGCCAGACGGTCCGGTAACATTCTGCGCGGGAGACAGCGTATTGCTCGATGGCGGCGGAGGTTATAACACTAACCTATGGTCAAGTGGCGATACTACACAAACGATCGTCGTCGACAAGTCCGGAACATTTACCCTGACTGTAACCAACCATTGTGGTAACAGTTCTGACCAGATAACCGTGACTGTTAATGCGGTCCCTAACGCGACGATCACGCCGAACGGACAAACAACTTTTTGCGAGGGGAACTCAGTATTATTGCTGGGAAGCTATGGCGGCACGCACGTGTGGAGCAATGGTGAAACGACGCAAAACATTACGGCATCAGTTTCCGGGGACTACACGCTGACCGTCACGAGCGCAGAAGGGTGTTCGGACACATCAGCGGTGACTCAGGTCACAGTAAATCCTTTACCGGAGGCGATCGTCACTCCGTCGGACACAACGGCAATTTGCGAGGGTAATTATATCACGCTCTCGTCCAGTCCGGGGAATTCCTATCAGTGGAGCACCGGAGCATCGACCTCCCAAATTAATGTTTACTATGCGGGCGACTACCACGTAACCGTAACAGACGGGAACGGCTGTTCTGCAACATCCAATGCAACAACCGTCACCGTTAATTCTGTTCCCCAGGCAATGATTACGCCGGGCAGCAACACCACATTTTGTGAAGGCGGTTCCGTTACGTTGACGGCAAGTTCTGGCAGCGCTTACCTTTGGAGTACAGGAGAGGCTGCACAAGCCATCTCCGTCTCAACATCGGGGGACTACACAGTTGAAGTATCGAATGAAAGCGGATGTTCCGACACGTCGCAAGTTACAACCGTGGCTGTGCTTGCTTTGCCAGAGGCATTGATCAGTCCCGCCGGACCAACCGCCTTTTGTCAGGGAGGCGCCGTGGAGCTTTCAGCCAGTCAGGGAAATTTTTACGCGTGGAGCACGAATGAAACCACGCGAAATATTTCTGTGTCCGCTTCCGGTAAATACGCGGTAACGGTAACCGATGGAAATGGTTGTCAGGCGACGTCGGACAGCACGTCGGTAACGGTAAAACCTCTCCCCGAAATTTCGGCACAGGATGTTTCGCGATGTGATGCCGGAACAATAACACTCACGGCGACAGGAACGGGAACAAAGAACTGGTACGCAGCTTCTTCCGGCGGAACCTCTTTGGGTACCGGAGATACGTTTACAACCCCTACCCTGACTTCGACAACTACCTATTTTATCGAGTCAGAACTAAACGGATGTACGGGAACTGCCCGGGAAAGTGTTGACGCAATCGTCACGATCATTCCGCAGCCAACGATATCAGCGAACAATTCCGATCCATCGCAGCCTGTGCTCATGTCGAGCAGCAACACCGGGAACCAGTGGTTTATGGATGGCGCAGTGATCGCGGGTTCGACCGGGGCGAGCTATACGGTGACCGGTGAAGGTACGTACGCCGTGCAGGTAACTTTGCAGGGTTGTGTCAGTGCAATGTCTGAAGGATATGAATATGTTCTTACAGGATTGGAGAGCGGCCGTTCAAACTCGTTAACCATTTATCCCAACCCCGCAACGGACGAACTGTCTGTGAACACGCGAGGATTCGCGAACGGCGGGAAGGTAACAATTGTGATCACCGATTTTCTTGGAAGAACTGTTTATACAGGTACGTCCGGCACGGCCAGTGAAGTAAAAGTTAACGTGCGCGGTTTAAGGCAGGGGAAATATATCCTGCTCGTGCGCCAGGACCAAAAGACCGCAGCCAGAATTTTTATCAGGGAGGAGTAAAGGATTTGGTTATAGTTAGGTTACTGGAGCCGTTCATTTTGAGCGGCCCTTTTTATGAGGACGAGAAAGTAAAGGAAGCGCTGGATGCCCGCCGAAGATCCTGACACAAAGGCGCCGCGGAATTCCATACCCATGACGAAAACGGCACGGTCCACCCGGAAAGCAGAACCAGTAACTTTAAACTTTGGACTTTAAACTAAACGCCTCCCGTGAACATCGCCTGCACGTTTAACCGCCACCAACCTCGTTCACCTATTTCCTCTTCCCCTGCCTGTCCTGCATTTCAAATATCTGTACCGCCAGTCTTTCGGCGAGCGAGCCCGGGTGTGGCGCGTCTGCATCGGGAAACTTTGTCGTGAAGAATCCGTGCGCGCGCCAGACTTCAGATATATCAGATGCGCTGATCGTGTATGGCTCATAGAGGCGGTTATCAGAAACCAGCAGGAGTTTTCCGTCTTCGTCAAGAAAGTTGAACACTCTTTTAAACACGATCCCGTCTTTTAATACAAGGACATAGAGTTTTCCATTCTTTATGGAAGAAAGATTTTCAATGTACTCGCCAAATATGATACTGCCTGACTGAACTGGTAACATTGAATCGCCCTGGATCTCAAAGGCGCGATACGTGTTGTTACGCGATAGCACCGGAAGGCTGATTTTTGGAAGCTCGCTGATAAATTCTGTATCCTGAAAGCCCGCGACGTATCCCGCGGAGGCTTTTTGTGTAACGAGCTCGACATTTTCGCGGTTGTCCCGATCGACCGTGATCGCAAGGACTTCTTTACCGCGCGTCAATTGTTGGGTTTTCCATTCAGCTTTGGGGAGACGGCTGATATCATGATTCACAAGGACGTCGAGGTTGACCCTGAAGATCTTCGTAAGGTCGAGCAAACACGATAACGGTGGCGTTGCGCGCTCTTCTTCATAGGCGCCGATCGCGGCCTGTTTGAGTCCGAGTTTTTCTGCGAGCTGTTTTTGGGTCAGCTCATGTTGCGTCCGCAGGAATTTGAGGTTTTTACTGATCACCATATTCATATAGTATGAGCGATTTACAAATAAAAATCTGATTCTATATTCAATTAATATATATGCGTATCGCCGATCGTATTGATAGCCTGGTGTGACAGCAGATGGCAATCAACGGTATTTACTTCGTCTCAGTAAATCGTTTTGTTATTCCCTGCCAATCCCCCGGTTAAGGGGGAGATGGAGGGGCCGCTATGGCAAACGACTTCACAAAACTAAAAAAATTAGTTTACGTTACAAATAATATCTAATAATTTTAGTTACTTAGCTGCGTGGAAAGGAACATCATACATCTGGATCTGGACGCGTTTTTTGTCGCAGTGGAATGCAAAAAAAACAGAAAACTACAGGGCAGGCCGCTGATCATTGGTGGCAGCAGCCGCCGCGGGGTCGTGGCCGCATGCAGCTACGAGACCCGCGAGTTTGGCGTTCATTCCGCCATGCCAATGTATCTGGCTTTGCAGCTTTGTCCGGATGCCGTTGTAATCTCCGGCGATATGGAAGCATACAGTCAGGCTTCGCATGATGTGACAGAAATTGTCGCCGAAGAAGCGCCCGCCTTTGAAAAATCGTCAATTGATGAATTCTACATCGACGCCAGCGGGCTCGATAAATACTTCGGAGCCTTCAAATGGGCAACGGAACTTCGTAAAAAAATTATCCGGCATACCGCACTGCCGATTTCACTTGGCATGTCGGTTAATAAACTTGTATCGAAGGTTGCCACCGGAGAATTCAAGCCCAACGCCGAGGCCCAGATCCTACCGGGAACGGAAAAGGAATTTCTTGCGCCCCTAACCGTGGACAAGATCCCGATGATTGGAAAACAAACATCGTCTTTTCTGTACGATATGGGCGTGCGAACAGTCCAGACGTTGCGCGAAATGCCCGTGCAGTTTCTCGTTTCGGCCTTTGGAAAGAACGGATTGTCTTTGTGGAACAAGGCTCATGCGATCGACCCATCGCCAGTAGTCCCTTATACAGAGCAAAAATCCATTTCAACCGAATGCACGTTTGACGCCGACACGATCGATGTGGCCAAACTTAAATCGGTGCTGATCGCCATGGTGGAAAAAGTAGCATTCAACCTGCGCGACCAGAAAAAACTCGCGTCGTGTGTTACAGTCAAAATACGTTACGCAAACTTTGACACGGAAACGAAACAGGTTCAGGTACCCTACACCGCCTCTGACCATACATTGTTGAAAACCGTGCTCGAATTGTTTAAACGACTATACAACCGGCGTATGCTGATCCGACTGGTCGGCGTGCGATTGAGTGGTCTCGTCTACGGGAACTACCAGATCAACCTGTTCGACGACACAGCGGAAGACATCAATTTGTACCAGGCCATAGATTACATCAAGCACAAGCACGGCGTGGAAAAATTAATGAGGGCCAATACCATTGAAGTGAACAAACGGGTACGGATGGAGCTGAATATGTTTAAAGGTCCCGCAAACCCATTGAAGGGAGTTTACAATTAGAATACTCCCCGGCAAGGCTTTGGGCCGATCCGAAAAACGGACACTCAAGGAAGCTCGAAATTTGAAACTGTATTTGAAACCTGAACGTCAAAATTATCGAACCGGAACTTAAGAGCAGTATGAAAAGATACAATCAAACAGAACAAGCGGTGAAGGAGTTATTTTTCCTGATCCAACCCCCGCGGCATATCATCAGCGATGTGTCTGTGTTGAAAGATGATGTCCACTACCTGGTTGGCCGCGAACTCAAAGACCGTTTTACCAAAGCCCACATCTCTCTGTTTAAGTACAGCGACAGCGAAACGCATATGAAACACCTCATGCGTTTTGTGGAAGCACGCGCTGCGAACTTTACGCCGTTTAATGTCTTCCTCAAAGACTTCGGTGTTTTGTATACGGGATCGAAACGAACGATCTACATGGATGTCGTAAACAAATTCTATATCCAGGACCTGTTCGAAAAACTTGTGAAGCATGGCACCGCCTATACGCCACACATTCCCATCGCCACAAACCTTGAGGAAGAGGACTATTGGCGATGCTGGCCTTATCTGAAAAGTCTCCACTACAGTAATCAACATTTCCTCTGCGACCGGATAACCGTGCTTGCACGCAGCGATGGGAAATGGACTCATTTCAAGGATATCCAGTTCGGAGGTCTTGTTTAACGCCGGCAACACCTTGCTTCATACTCGCCGTCCATAATCCCTGGTACGTTGCGCTTATCCTTAGTGCACTGCAGTGATTCTGGGGAAATGAGCCGGGAAACTATAGGTATCGGCGTCGGGACAAAGCAACAGGTAAAATATAAGTTGCAGTTCCTTTGTCGTTAACGATTGGCCTAGCAGGTAAATAATAGAGGTTGAAACAGCCGATGAACAACAAACCATACAAGTATGCGAAACCTTTAAACTCGAAAATATGAACCCTCTCGAAATCCTTCAAAACAAATTTGGCTATGCCTCCTTCCGCATGGAACAGGAGGCTGTGATCCAGTCTGTACTCGAAAACAAAGACACCTTCGTCCTCATGCCGACCGGCGGAGGCAAGTCCCTCTGCTATCAGATCCCGGCGCTAATGCTTGAGGGGCTGACCATCGTCATCTCTCCCCTCATCGCGTTAATGAAAGACCAGGTCGATTCATTGCGGATCAATGGCATCGAGGCCGCTTACATCAACTCGACCCAACAGCACGAAGAGCAGCACGCAACTTTGCGCGATGCGCGTTCCGGAAAACTCAAACTGCTGTACATGGCACCGGAACGTCTGCTCAGCAATGGCACAGATTTTCTCAACACGATTGCCAGATGTCCCGTACGTCTTGTCGCGATTGATGAAGCACACTGCATCTCCCAATGGGGGCATGATTTCCGACCCGAATACCTCATGCTGTCGAAGCTAAAACATGTCCTGCACGGTGTTCCCTTCATTGCGCTCACAGCGACGGCGGACGAATTGACACAAAAAGACATTATCGAAAAACTCGAACTGACAAGTCCCTCCGTTTTCATTTCGAGCTTTAACCGGCCCAACATTCGTTATTCGGTACAAAGTAAAGACGACAGTTTTAACAAACTTCTGAACTTTCTTTCTTCCCGCAAAGAACAGTCCGGCATCATTTACTGTCTGTCACGCAAATCAACTGAAACCCTGGCGGACGAATTGTGCGCAGAAGGCTATGCCGCCCTCCCCTATCACGCGGGCCTCGAACGTGCCGATAGAACAAGAAACCAGGAACTTTTTGTGAAAGATGATGTAAAGATCATCGTTGCGACAATCGCCTTTGGTATGGGTATTGATAAATCGAATGTGCGTTACGTCGTCCATATGGACCTGCCAAAAAATATCGAGAGCTACTACCAGGAAACCGGACGTGCGGGACGTGATGGGCTTGACAGCGACGCGCTTCTTTTTTATTCCTATGGCGATGTTCTCAAGCTGAAGCGATTTGTTCAGGTCGAAGGCAATCCCCAACAAACCGAAATTGCCCTGCGGAAACTCAAAGAGATGTCCCGTTTCTGTGACCTGCGCACATGCCGGCGGAAATACCTGTTAAACTATTTCAACGAGACGTTTCCGGATTATTGCGGCAATTGCGACATATGCCAGGGATCGTCGCGTCAGGAGGCGAGCGCTCCAGCCGCGCACACCGATTTGTTTGTTCAGCTCAAACGGCTACGGAAAGAACTGGCCGGCGCGGCAAATGTCCCTGCGTATATTATTTTTTCCGATGCGACCCTGATGGAGCTTGCCACCTATCTGCCAACCCAGCCAGGCGATCTTCGGAAAATCTCCGGCATCGGACAGGTTAAGGGTGTAAAATACGGCCAATACCTCATTGACCTCATTCACCAATATTGTACGTCCCGCGGTCTCCGGTCGCGCATGGACTTGAAAATTTTCAAACCGGCTCCCGAAAACAGAGAGACATTTACCAAACAACAGACCTTCACCCTCTTCAGCCAGGGTCATACGATTGCTGAAATTGCCCTGATGCGCGGCTTGCATGAAGGTACGATCCAGGCTCACCTCGCTTATTACGTCAAGCACGGAAAAGTAATGATCGAAGATGTCATGGATAAAGAAAAGATACCAGCGATCCGCAGCGCCATCCAACGTTCCGGCGGCGCCAGCCTGACTTCACTGAAGGCCGGACTTGGAGACGGTTATTCGTATGGCGAAATCAGGTATGTGATGGCGACGATGAATGTTGCCGAACCAGATCTTGAACTGATCGAAGCGTGAAGGAATGAATAAAAAACAATCGACCAGAGCACCAAGTTAGAATGTTTCTCAATTGTCACACGGGTTTCAGCTTTAAGTACGGAACGTTACCAGTCGAAAAGTTATTTCACGAAGCTATGCGGTGCGGGGTTCACAAGCTGGCATTGACAGAGATCAACAATACTGCTTCGTATATGGAGATGTTGCGGCTGTGTGATAAATTTCGCCCGTACAGCAACGGCAGAACGAAATTCGGCTCCGACCCATATATACTTGAGATCGCTGTCGGTATTGAATTCAGAAGGGAAGATGAACTGCTGTATGTTGCCATTGCGCGCAACAATTCCGGGTTTGAGGCCCTGAACCGATTTCTTTCCTACCACAATCGGCTTGAAAAAGAGCTGCCGCTCCGGGCCCCGGAATTTGAAGACGTTTTCGTGATTTATCCATTTGGAAAAATCGCGCCAGAACAATTGCGCGCCAATGAGTTTACCGGTGTCAGGAAACATGAGCTGAATAGGTTCTCAGCGGATCCCTCGTGTACCCTGCATCAAGAGAAATTCGTAATTCTTCACCCGGTGACAACACTGCCGCCGGAAAAAGCAGGCAATAAATTGATTAAAAGGGATTTCAACGCCCATCGTTTGCTGCGCGCGATCTCCCAAAATACGTTGCTCAGTAAACTGGCGCCTCACGCACAGGCACGGGAAGATGAGTTTATGGTGAATGAAGGTGCGCTGATAGAACAATTTCATCATTTTCCGCACCTTATTTCCAACACGCGCAGTTTGCTCGACCGGTGCTCGATCAACTTCATGCTTGGCGAAGACCAAAACAAGAAATTCTTTACAGGGAGCAAGGACGACGACCTCCAATTTCTTCGCGGGGAAACAAGAAAGGGATATCAACGCATTTATGGCCAGGATCAACGGATCTGGAATGAACGGATTGAAAAAGAACTCGACATTATCGGACGCAAGGAATTCACCGCATATTATCTGATCACCTATGATCTCATCAATTTCGCCAAAACAAAGGGCTACGATTTTGTAGGCCGTGGGAGCGGCGCCAACAGTACCGTGGCCTATTGTCTGGGTATCACGAACGTCGACCCGATTGAGCTTGACTTGTATTTCGAACGATTTCTGAATGAAGAACGGACAACGCCGCCGGATTTCGACATCGATTTTTCGTGGGACAACCGGGACGCGATCTACGAGTACCTGTTCCAGAAGTATGGACACGACCATGTTTGCCTGCTTGGCACCCATGTTACGTACCAGACACGTTCCATCGTGCGGGAGCTCGGCAAAGTATTCGGCCTTCCCAAAGATGAGATCGATGAACTGGTTGAAAACCCGCAGGCAGTGGCAGGGCGAGACCACATCACTGAGCTGGTATCGAAGTACGCGGCTTACATTGTTGAAAAGGACCTGCCTGCAAATATGTCCATTCACGCAGGCGGAGTGCTCATCACGGAAAAACCGATCTACGCTTACACAGCGACGGAAATGCCTCCGAAGGGTTATCCGGTGTCGCACTTTGAAATGCACAATGCGGAAGATTTCGGGATTTACAAATTCGACATTTTAAGTCAGCGCGGGCTTGGCCATATCAAGGAAACCATCCGGCATGTGCAACGCAATCGCGGCCATGCGGTCGATATCACCCGCTTCGCGGATTTCAAACAGGATCCATCGATCAGGCAATTGCTGCGCGAGAGCCGGGCGCTTGGATGCTTTTACGTCGAATCTCCCGCGATGCGTATGTTACTCGGAAAACTCCGGTGTGAAGACTATTTGACGCTGGTCGCTGCGAGTTCAATTATAAGGCCGGGAGTCGCCAGCTCCGGCATGATGCGAGCGTATATAGAACGTTTTCACGTCGTAAAAAAAGGTGGCAGCTACGAGGCAATTCATCCGAAAATTGACGAGCTGATGAAAGAAACGTACGGCGTGATGGTGTACCAGGAAGACGTCATCAAGGTCGCGCATTACTTTGCCGGGATCACGCTCACCGAAGCAGATGTCCTGCGCAGGGGAATGTCCGGCAAATACCGGTCGCGTGAGGAGTTTGAACGCGTGAAAGAAAGATTCTTTGAAGAATGCCGGAAGAAACAGTATCCGCAGCACGTGATCGATCGTGTATGGTATGAAATCGAAAGTTTTTCCGGATACTCCTTTGCAAAAGGTCACTCTGCAAGTTATGCAGTTGAAAGCTACCAGAGTCTATACCTGAAAGCACATTACCCGCTCGAGTTCATGGTTGGTGTCATCAACAACTTTGGAGGATTTTACAGGACTGAATTCTATTTCCACGAAGCGCGGATGAATGGCGGCAAAATTGAAGCACCGTGCGTCAACAGCAGCGAGTATCTGACAACAATTTACGACGACCACATTTACATTGGATTCGTTCACCTTAAGAGTCTGGAAACAAAGATCGGTCACGCAATTGCGGCAGAACGTAAAAGCCATGGGGCATACCGCAGTCTTGATAATTTTCTCCAGCGCATCCACATCGGATTAGAACAAACCCGCATCCTTATCCGCATTGGCGCGTTCAGGTTCACCGGTAAAAATAAACAACGTCTGTTATGGGAGGCCATGTTGTACTTCAGCACAGTAAAGACAAAACGAAAACCGACAGAATTATTCGACACCGAACCAAATGAATATCCATTGCCCTCATTGACTCGCAATAAAGTCGAGGATGCTTTTGATGAAATCGAATTGCTCGGCTTTCCGCTTTGCAATCCTTTCGATCTGCTCGTTTCGCATTCGCATGGCACGTGCCCGGCGCGTGACCTGCTGCGAAATGTAGGCAAACAGATCGAGACAACGGGCTATGTCGTAACAACAAAAGACACGCGCACGAAAGGCGGCTTGCCGATGCACTTCAGCACATTTATTGATAAAAACGGTGATGTCTTTGACACGGTACACTTTCCCGGCATCGCCAAAAAATATCCGTTTCGGGGACGTGGCTTCTACGGCATCAGGGGTAAAGTTGTGGAGGATTTTGGGATAGCAGCCATTGAAGTTACGTCTATGGAAAAACTCCCGATCATCAACAAAAGGGCCGAACAGTTCATGAGAGAGCAGCTCCCGGAGCACACACGGCCGCTAAACGCGCAAAAATAACAGCTGTTCGGTACAGCTGGCACAACATTTTTACCGGCACGCGTGCTTTTCATCGTGAAAGGAGAGCATTCAAAAAACAGGGTGAGATATGATAAGCGTAATAATTCCTACGTTCAACGATGAGCAACTCATCAGAAGTACAGTTTCGCATTTGAAGGAAAACGCCTACACAGGATTGTTGAAGGAGATCATTGTTGTCGACGCAGGAAGCACGGACGGGACGGTACGCGAAGCCACTGAGGCCGGCGCAGTAATCGTTACGAGTGTACGCAGGGAGCGCGGCGCTCAAATGAACCTGGGGGCGCAGTCAGCCACAGGCAAAATCCTGTATTTCCTGTTCCCCGGAACGTTGCCTCCAAAATATTTTACAAACGAAATCGTGCGATCAACCCTGAAAGGGTTTTCGTTCGGTTCATTTACGGCCAGCTCAGACTGCCGCCACTGGATCCTTAAAATGATGAAGCGCTTCAGTAAATCCAAGATCGATTACACCAGGGTGGATAACCACAGCCTCTTCGTTTTGAAAGAACTGTTTGAAAAAACAGGCCGATTCCGCGAAGACATGATGATCATGGAAGACCGCGAAATGATTGAAAGACTAAAGCGCTATGCCGTCTATACAATCCTCAAAGAAAAGATTGAACCGCCCGCCGCGAAATTGCCCGTAAAAAAAATCTTTCCCAGCGAATTCTGTTTCATGGTAACATGGATCATGTACAGCCTGGGATATCCGCAGTCGAAATTGGTGAAAGTTTATCGTTGGTTATCCGGACGCAAAACGGTGGTCCCGGCTCCCGCCGAGGGTCTTTCCGCTTCACTTACGTCCTGAAAATATTTTGCGGTAAGTTTCATCATCGAACCCGAGGGTCAACACCTTGCCGTCCTTTTCAAGCAGTGGCCTTTTGATCACGCTGGTTTTTTCCTTCATCAGGTCAATGGCACTCCTTTCGTCAATGACACGTCTCTGAATATTCTCGGGCAGCTGACGCCAGGTCGTGCCGCGTTTGTTAACGAGATTCTCCCAGCCAACCTGGCTGATCCACTTCCTCAGCAACACTTCATCCACCCCTTTTGATTTGTAATCGTGAAACTCGTAGCGAATACCATTCTGCTTCAGCCAATCGAGGGCGGATTTTACCGTGTTGCAATTTTTGATTCCGTATAGGGTCATATTATATATTAATGAATGGTGACACCTCCATCGATCGTGACAGCCGATCCCGTCATCCATGACGATTTTTCAGAAGCCAGAAACAGCGCAAGATTTGCGATGTCAGCAGGCAAGCCCAACCGTTTCATCGCGGTCCTTTGGCCAGCTTGCTCCACCGCAAGCGCCGGATCGGCAAACGCAATGGCGGATTCCCGGATCAACGGAGTATCTACCGGCCCCGCACAGATCGCATTCGCCCGGATCAGCGGTCCATAATCCAGCGCCACCTGTCTCGTAAACGCAACCGTCGCTGCCTTCGACGCGCAGTATGCCGCGTGATTCGGAAATGACCGGAATGCCGCAATCGAACTGTTAACGACGATCGCGCCGCCGCCACCGCCTTTCATCGCAGGAATCGCATATTTACAAATATAAAACAGCGCGTGCAGGTTCACGTCAATAGTCTGATGCCACAAAGCATCGTCGATCCCGGTTACAGCTCCCAGACCGAGCATTCCGGCATTTGCCACCACCACGTCAATTCTACCATGATGTGCCAACGCTGTATCTACCAGCTTCCGGTTTGTTTCCGCCAGCGCAATGTCGCCCGGAACAAAACATGCTTCCACTTTCCTCTTTTTCAATTCTTCAACAAACGCGTGGCCTTTTGCAGCATTCCTCCCGTGAATGATCAGCTTCGCCCCTTCCGCAGCAAACAATTCCGCGATGGCTTTTCCCATGCCACTGGTCGAACCCGTGACGATTGCAACTTTGTTTTGAAGTTCCATGATTGCGGATGAAAAGATAAGAAAAAAATCCGTCGCGGTCAGTTTTGGTTCAACACGGGATGGACGATCTCGAATTCCGTATAGCCATTATTGTTTTGTACAAGGGTGATCGACCCGTTGAGCTTGTTCAGGCACTGCTTCACAATGTATAAGCCCAGGCCAATGTTTCGGTGGTCACGGGCGGATTTTGAAAACATCTTGTAAAGATTCTCCATATCTGGCTCCCGTATGCCAATCCCGTTGTCAATGATCGCCATCTGAAAATTCCGGCCATTTTTCATTGTTTTGATCTTTACAAACTTCTTTTCAGACGACGAAGGCTTCTGGAAGCGGATGGAGTTTTCAATCATATTTGTCAGGATCAGCTCGAGTAAAAACGGATCGGAATACCAGACATCGGCTTTGTTTTCCCTGACGATCTCGATCTCATCGAAGCCGCTCATGGTTTTCAATTTCTCGAGAACTTGCGACAGCAGATCGGAAAAATTTATAGTTACAGGCTGAACTTTAACCTCATTGATGTGACTGACGATCTTAAGGCGATCGAAGATCTCATTCAATTGCTGGGCGCCATCATAGAACATCCGCAAATATTCCTTTGCTTTTTCGTCATCAATATCCAGCAATGCTACATGACAGATCCCCAGCAATCTTACCAGAGGTCCGCGGATGTCGTGGGAGGACCGGTATATGAAATTATCCAGTTCCAGGTTGACAACTTTGAGTTCCTTGTTTGCCTGCTCGAGCTCGCGCGTCCGGAGATCAACGGTGTTCTGCAACTGGTCGTTAAAAATTGAAAGTTCAATGTTCTTCTGGTGGATTACCTCCTTTGCCCGCTCCAATTCCGCATGGCTGAGGGCAAGCTCGTCGCGTTGCGAATGGATCTCTTCCTTCTGTATCGTGATCTCCAGGTTCGTCTTCACCAGGTCAGAGCTTAGTCTGCGCTGCTCCTTATACGACCTATAGAGGAAAAAAAGGAAAATCACTGACAGCAGGACCATCACCACGAGGAAATACGTTTGCGCGGTAATTTTCCGGATCTCATCGTCCTTTGCCGCAAGCTTTGACTGCGATTGTTCCCGCTCGATCTGCAACTGGATATCTTTGATGCTGCGCGCGAGGTTCTTGCCAAAAACACTGTCGCGCAAGGCAATGAACTGCGTCTGAAAATATAACGCGCTGTCGTATTTCTTTTTGCTCACATAAAGATCCTTCAGCAGGTCATAATTGTGCATCATCAGGTCTTTATCGCCGATCTGTGAAGCAATGGACTGACTGCGTTTTAAGTAGTACTGCGCCGAATCGCGCCGCTGCGTGATCGTGTAGATCTTTCCAAAGAATGAATATACTTCCGCAATACCACTCTGATCATAGATGCTCTCGCTTAGCAAAAGCGACTTGCGAAACATCAATTTCGCCTGCGCAATGGAATCCATTTTCAGATAAACCTGACCGGCGCCATTGTATGCCGCGGCATGCCATATGGCATTGTCGATGGTCGCAGCAAGGGCGAGCGCATCTTTAAAATATTTCGCGGCCTTTTCAATTTCCTCCTGATCGACATAGGTGAATCCAATATTGTTCAGCGAGTACAACAACTGATCCTTATCATTTTTCTGCTGCGACAACGAGATTGCATTACGAAAATATTCACGCGCTTTATCGAAATCCTTGAGCTCGGTATATACCAGGCCGATGTTGTTCATTGTCTGCGCGAGACCATACTCCTGACGGATCTTCAGTTTCAGGTTAAGGGCGCGAAGCAGGAACTCGAGCGCCTCGGGGTAACTTCCCACATTGTAATACGCAAGCCCGATGTTATTCATCGCGCTGGTCATCAGCGTGGAGTCGCGGGAAGCTTCGGACAACGCATACGAATCGTAGCTGTATTTGATCGCTGAATCATAATTGCCTTTATAATAATGAACACCGCCTAATAGCCGTGTGGCAATCGCTTTGGTTCGCAGGTCGTCTAGTCGTTTTGAAAGGGTGAATCCTTCTTTTGCATAATACATGGCGGAATCAGGATGATTGAGCCACAGCGCCAGTATGATCTGCTGATAGACATCGATCTTCTTATCCTCCGGAGTCACCTCAAGAGCCTTTACCATGCTGTCAAGGTTATGCTGCGCGATTACCGCTGTGAATCCAAGAACAAGAAAGAAAATGACTGCAATGCACTTCATCACTAAGGGGGCGCCTGTATCGGTTAAAAAGGTTTACAGACAGTACCTTAAAATAGTAAAAATCAGTGACTTTAGGAATCGCCGACCACACCAAGCAGTCTGCGGATTTTTTTGATGAGTTTGGCAGATTCCAGGAAATCCAGGGTTTGCTGTCCATCCGACGCCGCTTCGTCCGGTTTTTGATGCGTTTCGTATATCACGCCATCTGCGCCTGCTACAGCCGCTGCAAGGGCGATCGGCTCTATGAAATCACGAATGCCTATTCCATGCGAAGGATCCGCAATGATGGGCAGATGAGTCTTTTCTTTTAGAATGGGGATCGCGTTGATATCCATCGTATTGCGGCTCGCTCTTTCGTAAGTCCGGATGCCGCGTTCGCAAAGCAGAAGTTTTTCGTTTCCAGCGGAAAAAACATATTCCGCAGAATACAGTAACTCTTCGATTGTGCCGGAGATACCGCGTTTTATCATCACGGGCTTATCGACTTTTCCCAACTCGTCCAACAGGTTAAAATTCTGGGTGTTCCTGGCTCCTACCTGGAAAACGTCAACATAATCATACATTTCCGCGATCTGACTGACCTGCATAACCTCGCTGATGATCTTGATGCCAGCGGCCTTTGCCATGGTGTGCCACATCTTCAAACCCGGGATCCCCAGACCGCGAAACGCGTATGGAGAGCTTCTTGGTTTGAATACGCCGCCACGCATGATCCTTACGCCATTTTCTTTCAGATGGCCAATGATAAGCTCTACCTGTTTCTCGTTTTCAATCGAACAGGGACCAGCCATAATGCTGAAAGTGTCATCGCCAATGCTCACACCATCGCCGAGATCAATGGCGGTACGGCCAACCTTCCATTTTCGCGACACCAGCTTATAATCATCGGAGACGCGGTGAATGTCCGTAATACCTTTCATGCTGCCGATCCGGCGGATATCGAATTCTTTTTTACCAATGGCGACGAGGTAATCGCCTTTTTGGGTTTTGACCTCGGTTGTTTTATAGTCAAGGCTTTTCATCTTCGTGATGATTTCGCCTTTGTCGTGGTCGGTAATTGTCGGAGTAAGCTGAATGATCATGTGCTAGCCTTTCAGATTTTTAACAAATTCCATAATATCCTTTTGCTGGTCTTTTGAATCCCGGAGCAGATTAATGAAGGCGCTCCCGACAATTGCACCACCGCTGTATTCGGAAGCTTTTGTGAAAGTCTGATTTGTGGAAATACCAAACCCGATGAGAAAGGGATTCCGGAGCTTCATTTGTTTCAGTCGCTCAAAATAACCGATCTGCTCAGCGGTGAAGTCTCCTTTCGCGCCCGTCGTGCTCGATGCTGATACTGCATAGATAAAACCATTGGTAGCCGCATCGATCGTCCTGATGCGATCCTCCGACGTTGTCGGAGAGATGAGAAAGGTGTTGCATAAATTTGCGTTCGAAAACAACGCCCTGTAATTCTCTTCATATTCAAACAAGGGCATGTCTGGGATGATCAGTCCGTCGACTCCGGCGGCGGCTGCAGCCGTTACAAATTCACTGATCCCGTATTGCATCACAGGATTGAGATAACCCATCAGGATGATCGGCAATTGAATTCCTTCGTTGCGGATATTCTTCACCTGCGTGAGCAACAGCTTCAGGCTCATGCCATTGTCGAGCGCCACCTTATTACTTTCCTGAATCGTCGGGCCGTCGGCCACCGGGTCGGAAAATGGAATGCCAATCTCGATGATGTCAGCCCCGGCCTCGGCAAGGGTCCTTGCGATCGGCATGGTGCTGTCAAGGGTCGGAAAACCAGCGGTATAAAAGACCGAAAGGACTTGTTTGTTTTTGTTTTTGAAGAGTTTTGTGATTCTATTTTCCATGGGTAAATCTGTCATTGGTTTGCGAATTGAACTTGAAAGCCATCATCAGTACTTACCCCAGCGGATGTATGTTTCCAGATCCTTGTCGCCACGACCGGACAGATTCACAACGACAACATCGTCCTGATCGAACTCGAACTGGCTGAGTGCCGCAATCGCGTGAGCAGATTCGATCGCGGGAATTATTCCTTCCAGCCTGCTAAGTTCAATGCCGGCGTTCATCGCCTCGTCATCGGTGGCATTGACAAACTTTACACGGCCCACATCAAAAAGGTGGGCGTGAATGGGACCTATTCCCGGATAATCCAGACCCGCGGAAATGGAATAGGGCTCGACCACCTGTCCGTCATCTGTTTGCATGAGCAACGTTTTGCTCCCGTGCAGAACACCCGGCTTGCCCAAAGCAGTCGTTGCTGCTGATTCTCCCGTGTCAACGCCCTTTCCTGCAGCCTCCACCCCCACAAGGGTAACATGTTCGTCTTCCAGAAAATGAAAATATGCACCTGCCGCATTACTCCCGCCTCCGACACATGCGAATACATAATCGGGATACGGGTTTCCAATTTCCTGCTGCAGCTGAATTTTCATTTCCTCGCTGATCACCGCCTGGAACCTCGTCACCATGTCCGGATAAGGATGAGGACCGACTACAGAGCCGATAATGTAGTGCGTATCGGTGGGATGATTGATCCAGTGGCGCATCGCTTCATTGGTCGCGTCTTTCAACGTCATGTTTCCGCTCAGTGCCGGAACAACTTTCGTCCCAAGGATGCGCATACGCTCCACGTTAGGCCGTTGCCGCTCCATATCGACCTTGCCCATGTAAACTACACATTCCATCCCCATCAACGCGCAGACCGTGGCAGTGGCAACGCCGTGCTGCCCGGCGCCGGTTTCGGCAATGATCTTTTGTTTGCCAAGCCGTCTTGCAAGAAGGATCTGCCCGATCGTGTTGTTCACTTTATGGGCTCCGGTATGACAAAGGTCCTCTCTTTTCAGGTATACATGTGCGCCATGTTTTTTGGACAGGCGCTTTGCATGAAATAACGGAGTGGGACGGCCGACGTAGTTTTTAAGGAGATCCTGAAACTCCTTTTGAAAATCGGCGGAATGTATAATCTCGAGATAACGGCTCCGGAGCTCCTCGACGTTTGGATAAAGCATCTCCGGAATGTACGCACCTCCAAACTGACCATAATAGCCTCGCTCATCGACCTTGTATTTCATAGAAGAATTGTTTTCAACATTGATGAATCACTTTTATAACCTCTTTCACTTTGTCAATATTCTTATAAGCCGGCGAAGATTCCACGCCACTGTTAACATCTACAGCATGAAGATTCATTCCGGTGAGTGCGCCAACTCCCGAAAGGTTCGATGGCATCAAACCTCCACTGAGAAAGAACGGCACTGACTGATCATACTTATCGAGGATTTTCCAGTTGAACGTCTTTGCATTACCCCCGTAATATTTCCCCTTCGTATCAAACAGAAAATAATCAGAGACCCCTTCATAGATCTTTGTGGATTCAAAATCCATCGCGCCGCCGATACTAAAAACTTTAATGACATTGATGCCCTGACGTCTTAACTCGGCGCATTGCGTGGCTGGCTCCTCACCGTGAAGCTGAATATATCCAAGCCGATGTTTTTCGACCATGGCCATGATCCGCGATGTGTCTTCATTGACAAACACTCCCACCCTTTTGATCGATGACGACATCGCAGCCGGGATCTCAAAATCCTCACCCACATACCTCGGTGACTGGGGATAAAAAATAAACCCCATGTAATCCGGATGAGCGGCTGCAACCTCCATAATATTTATGGGATCCCGCATGCCGCAGATCTTTAGCTTTATGGTTGCGCCGTTACCCATGATTTCATTTCTGAACCTTTGAATGTGTTTTTTTTCTCAACTCGTTCATGAACTCCATCGCGGCAACTTCCGGCCTGTTGTGTTTCATGAAGTTTTCGCCCATCAGGAACCCCTGGTACCCATACGACTTCAGGTCGAGGATGGTATCGGGTGATGATATGCCGCTTTCTGACACGCTCACAACATGATCGGGCATTAGTGGCGCGAGTCGTTTCGAAACCTCGATACTGAGTTCAAAAGTTTTCAGATTGCGGTTGTTTACGCCAATCAGATCCGCTCCTCCATCCATATTTTCGCGCAGTTCCTTTTCGCCGTGAACCTCGAGCAAGACTTCGAGTCCCAATGAATGTGCGTGCTGCGCAAGCGATCGCACCGCAGCCGGTTCAAGTACCGCTGCGATGAGCAGGATTGCATCGGCTCCAATGGATTTCGCCTCAATGACCTGGTATTCGTCGATGGTGAAGTCTTTCCGGAGTATTGGACAGAAGTTAAATTTTCTCGCCACAACCAGATCTTCATTGCTGCCACCAAAAAACTGTTTGTCTGTAAGCACGGAAAGTGCCGAAGCCCCTGCCTGCATGTATCCGATGGTGGTTCGTTCAACAGAGGCATTTGCGTGAATGACACCCTTGCTTGGCGACTTTCTCTTAAACTCCGCGATGATGCCAGTCTTATCCTCACGCTGAATGTACTTTTTTAAAGAAACTGTCGGAGACGAGAAAAAAATACTTTGCTCCAGCAACTTGACCGGATAAAGGCTCTTCCGGTCGGCGACCTCCTGCCTTTTATGCGCTATAATTTCATCGAGTATATTCATCCTAAATCATAAATCATAAATCCCCAAATCAACTTTAAACTTCAAACTTTAAACTTCAAACTTTAAACTTTAAACTTTAAACTTCGATCAATTTCTTGAACGCCGCCAGCGCCTTACCCGAAGCCAACGCTTCCCCAGCCTTTTCCACAGCGCGTATCAGGCCCTCTGCTCTGTTGGCGGCATACAGCGCCATTGCTGCATTCGCAACAACAGCGGTCGTTTGAGCCGGCGTTCCCTTATTTTCAAGAACGTTCATGAATATTCTCGCCGAAGCTTCAACCGACTCGCCTCCTTTTATATCATCATAGGTCAGTCTCGGCAGGCCGAGGTCGGCAGGTTCGACAATTTTTTCTCCTTCGTTACAGAAGTACTTCACGGGTCCGGTCAGTGATACCTCGTCATAGCCATCGATCGAGTGAAGAATCAAAAAGTCCTTGGAAGTATTCTGGTACAAATAACCATATTGCCTGGCAAGCTCAAGGCTGAATACACCAACGAGTTGCCTTTTTGGAAAAGCGGGGTTCACCATCGGGCCGAGCATGTTGAAAAAAGTCTTGACCCCGAGGTCTTTGCGTATCGGCGCGACGTTCTTCATCGCAGGATGAAACAGCGGAGCGTGCATAAAACAAATGTTCGCACGGTCCAGGCACCTTTTCAGCACGTCGATATCATTGGTGAACTTATAACCGAAAAACTCCAGCACGTTTGATGATCCGCACGCCGAGGAAACACCATAGTTCCCGTGTTTTGCTACAGGCTGGCCGGCGGCAGCGACCACAAATGAAGACAAGGTTGACATGTTAAAGGTGTTTTTGCCGTCACCGCCCGTACCACATACGTCCATCACGGGCTGATCAAATTCAGCCCGGATGCAAAGTTCCAGCATCGCATCACGAAAACCCTGCAGTTCCTCGACGGTGATACTGCGCATCATATAAACTGTCATAAATGCCGTCGTCTGGCTTGAGTTGTATTTCCCGGATGCGAGATCGACCAGAACCTGGCGGGCGGTTTCCTTGGTCAATGACCGATGATCAATCAGCTCGTTTAAAATCGCTTTCATGCTCGTTAGTGATGTTATGTTTATTTCTTAAGCCAGTTTTCAATCATCTTCGGCCCTTCCGGTGTCATGATCGATTCAGGATGAAACTGCAGGCCCCGCACATCAAATCTTTTGTGGCGGATTCCCATCACCAGGCCCTCATCGTTAGTAGCCGTGATCTTCAGTTCCCCGTTGATTGTCTCTCCCAGCACCGCCCATGAATGGTAATGTGTCGCCTGGAAAGTGCGGGGGACATTACGAAAAAGATACTCTTCTTCGTCGGTGACCTGTGTCGTCGACGTGACGCCATGAAGCACTTTCGGAATATTAAACAGCCGAGCGCCGTACACTTCACCAATGCCCTGATGTCCGAGGCAGATCCCGAGGATACTTTTCGTTGGTCCATATTCTGCGATGACTTTCTTCATGATACCTGCCTCATCCGGGATACCCGGGCCGGGTGACAGCAGTATCTTGTCGTATTTTTTTACTTCTTCCACGGCGATCTTGTCGTTCCGGAAAATATCCATCGCATACCCAAGCGCGCGGATGATATGCACGAGGTTGTATGTGAAAGAGTCGTAATTATCAAGCACAAGTATTTTCATCTTCTTTATTATTGACGTTCATTATATTTTTTCAGCCATCAGTACCGCCTTCCGCAACGCCGTCAGCTTGTTGTTCACTTCCTGTAACTCACTATCCGCTTTCGATTTAGCCACGACGCCGGCGCCTGCCTGGTAGATCAGTTTGTTCTCATGGCTTAAAAATGTGCGTATCATGATGGCATGGTTAAACGACCCATCAAAGCCCAGGAATCCGATCGCACCGCCATAAAATCCGCGGTTGATATTTTCGTATTTATTGATCAGGGTCATGGCCATATGTTTGGGCGCACCCGAAAGTGTACCCGCGGGAAAAGTGTCCGCGGCCATTCTTACCACCGACGAATTGTTCTTTACGTTTCCTGAAACTTTTGAAACGAGGTGGATCACGTGCGAATAGAACTGGATCTCTTTGAAGACCTCGACCGTCACATGTTCAGCGTTCCTGCTCATGTCGTTGCGGGCCAGGTCGACAAGCATTACATGTTCGGCATTTTCTTTTTCATCCGCTGCAAGGCGACTGGCGATTTCGGCATCGTCCTTGTCGTTCCCGGAGCGGCGGAAAGTCCCCGCTATTGGGTAGATATGGGCTTTCTCGCCTTTAACCTGCAGTTGCGCCTCAGGTGAAGAACCAAATATTTTGAAACTCCCATAGTCAAAATAGAAAAGATAGGGCGAAGGATTGATAGACCGCAAGGCACGATAAACATTGAACTCATCCCCCCTGAAACCACAGGTAAATCTGCGTGACAGCACGATCTGGAAAACATCTCCGCGGTAGCAATGCTCCTTGCCTTTTTCAATCACCTTAAGAAACTCATCGTCGGTGAAATTCGATTCCTCGCCGTTGGTCAGCGCAAATTTGTACGTAGAAAAGCGATTGCTGAAAATGATCTGTTCGATCTGTTCCGGACCATTTTTCTTCAGGGGCACTCCTTCAATGGAGTTTTCGGAGATTGTGAGCTCATTGGAAAAATGGTCAACAACGATCACGTACCTGTACAGCTGATACAGTATATCGGGCAGCAGTTGTTGTTTCTGGGTGATCTCGACGTCTTCGAAAAAACGGATCGCATCATATCCCATATAGCCGAATAAACCGCTGACCTGATACTTTCCCTCAGGTTGCTGCGCCGTAAACGCCGACCGGAATTCCTCGAGGTAACTGACCGCATCACCCGTGCGGGAAAGTTCCAGTTGCCGTACTTTACCATCCGGATAACGCATCTCCCCCGCTACGCCCTGAATACGGAAGGAAGCAAGCGGTTCGCAACAAATAAACGAAAGGCTGTTCTCGTGACCATGATAGTCGGAGCTTTCAAGCAGAATACTGCACGCGAAAACATCGCGAAGCTTCAGATAAATGTTCACGGGCGTGAGCGTATCTGCCAAAAGTTTTTTTGTGACGGTATTGATTTTATAACTCATAATCAGTTCGGTTCATTTTTCAGTTGCCTATAAAACAGAAGGCCTGCTGTGAACAGCAGGCCTTCGGCTAAGATCAAGACATAAAAAGGCTGTTCACAAATCGTATCGCGACTTATGCCACCACCAGATTATGTTTGTCAATCTTGACATTTATTTTATGCTTCGTTTTTCTTTTTTATCGTCCGTCTTGGCTTTGCAGGTACCGATTCGGCGACCGCCGCGTCTTCCGGCTTCTTGGCCACGGATCTTCTCAAACGCGCCTTAATTGTGCTTTTGTTTCTGCTAACCCCATAAGAACCTTTCGAGCGTTTGCCTTTTTTTGATTTCTTATCGCCTTTTCCCATGAATGACAAAAGTTTATGGGGCAATAATAACAAAGGGATTAAATATTACCAAATCCTACCCGCATTTGCTAAATTCGGAAAGGTCTCCTTTTTTAAAGAATGCACACAAAATGGCTAAACCAACGATTGAAATTATCGATGTGCTCCGGAAAACTGCGGATCGGCTGAGCAAGACCAAAGCCTATCAATGGGGGCACATGGGCAGTTGTAACTGCGGTTTCCTTGCCCAGCAAGTAACCAGCCTCAGCAAAAGCGATATCCACCAGCGCGCCATGGAACGACCCGGCGACTGGAACGAGCAACTGAAGCATTACTGTGCAACGAGTGGTTTGAGAATGGATGTCATGATAAGCCAGCTTCTCGATTTTGGGTTTTCTATCGATGACCTCCGTCATCTCGAACGTCTATCCGATCCGGTCATTCTCAGAACGTTTACCCCCGACACAAGATACTTAACACACAACCGGAAAGAACATGTGATCCGTTATCTTCATCATTGGGCGGAATTACTGGAAGAACATCTGCTCGCGGAAATTACCCTGGAGCCCGACAGTGAGATATTTGAAATCTCAACGTCCGAGCGGCAGATGAAGTAACAAACAGTCTTTTGGCTCCATGCCCTGATTCACGAACCTGAACCATTTTGAAAGGGTTGCCTCCTCGACCAACCCGCTTTTTTTCAGTACATGGATCGACGCAATGTTCTCAAGATCGACGAAGGTACTCACGCGGTACAGCTCATTCCGGTTTTTAAGGATCGTCATCATCTGCGAACAGGCCTCGGTAGCGTAACCCTTGCCCCACTGCGAAGGGCTCAATACATATCCAAACTGGATCTTCCCGGCTTCGTGGACCAGCCCAAAACTTCCAATCAGACGACTTGATTCTTTTAGCCGGATCGCGTACGAAAAATCTGTGCCCCGGTTCCAGGCTTCGATTGCGAACCGGAGAAACGACAACGTGTCTTCGATCGTACGGTGGGTTGGCCATGACAAATACTTTGTCGCTTCCGGCTTACTCGCATAGGCATAAAATATTTCTTCGGCGTCTTCGTATCTTAGCCGCTGAAGGCAAAGTCGTTCTGTTTCGATTTTTTCCGGCGCTAGGAACAGATCCATGTTCAAATAAATAAAGAATGGCCAAAGGCAGCAATATCGTCCACCAATATTTCAAAAAACAATTCGACAGCTTCACAATCCTGGTGAAAGTAAACCCTTTTCATTTCAAGGGAACAGAAATTACCGTCCATGACAATGGCCAGTCGGAGATTCGGGAAATCGAATTCGACGAAGATATTTTCGTTGACCTCAAAGCCGACGGTTTCGTTGAAGCCAGCCCGCTTGAATTCAACCTCTATTACTCCGGCCTCGCCTAGGACGGACGCCTGACCAAAAGCGACAGGTGTGGCATAAAAATATTGCCTCCGGACCTAAACTTTAACAGATATGAAGCAGCCAATCATTGTACTGATTATGTCGTTTGCAGCGCTTGCAGCTGCTGCACAAACGATCACAGTAAAATCCGATGATATCAAGGATACGGATTTTACAAAATATAATACGTTCTATTGGGCATCTCAGGTAGATAACGAACTGGATGAAGGAATTAACTTTTTGAATGACGTTGTACTGAAGGCACAGATCCGCGATGCCGTTAAAAGTGAACTGACCGGACTGGGTTATGAGATCAACAAGGATAATCCTGATCTGATCATAAATTTCCGTGTATTCGACGAACCTGTGCGACTGCGCGGTAGCGAAGGTTACGGAACACATTACTGGGGACGTGAAACGGTGACTAACGCATCTGACACAACTTCATATGAACTTGAAGCAGGATCACTGATCATTTCATTTGCCGATCGTGAAACGGGTGCGATCGTGTGGCAAGGATTTGCTTCCGGACTGATCTACAACGACGAATTCATTAAAGACGAGGGAACTGTAAAGGAAGCGGTCAACCTGATCTTCGATGAATTTAACCGCCGTTCGAAAGAGTATACGCGCAAATAATTTCAGGGGCTAGGTCAAACGAAGGCGGAGACTGGATGGAATCTCCCCTTCGTTACTTATCATTCAAAATACGCTGAAATCCATGCCCGGTTAATGCTGCTATGCCGACCAATGAAAGCCACCGCTCCGAATCACTTCCTATTCACCGATTAAATCAACAACAGAACTCACTCGTGCCTTAAAGCCTTCACGGGATTGGAGGAGGCCGCCTTCCATGTTTGTGATCCGATCATGACCAGTCCCAGCGTGCCTACGATAAAGATGGTGATCAGGATCAAAAGAGGCGTAATGGCGACCTTGTAGGCGTATGGTGTCAAAAACTGTTCGCCAAAGTAATAACCGATCGGGATGCCGATCAGCGACGCGGCTCCCAGTAAGATCACGAACGATTTGCTGAGTAAAAAAGTAATCTGCCCGGAGGTCGCGCCTGTAACCTTGCGCACGCCGATCTCCTTCATACGGGTTTGGGTGGCATACATCGCCATGCCCAGAATGCCCATGCAGGCAAGGCAGATGGTCAAAAAAGAAATGTAACCCACTATTTTCAATATGTCGAAAAATCCCGCATCCCGGTACGCCTTATCGATCTCATCTTCCATCATTTGCCATTCCACCGCATGAATTGGGTCGAGCTTCTTCCAGATCGACTCAACCGCTGCGACGACCTGTTCCTTCCGCGAAGGTTCTATTTTGGCGCTGAGAAAACTCAACCCGCCCTTGTTATACCTGAGCGCTATTGGACCGATCTGGTAACTTAGCGGCCGGAAGTGAAAATTCTTCACAACGCCCGACACAACAAGCATCAGGGAATCGTCTGTATATATCGGTTGCCCGAGGGCTGATGACGGACCATCAAATCCAAAAACTTTCAGCGCTTCTTCGTTGAGGATCACATGTGTCTCATGTGTGCCTTCACTGGCCGGGTCAAAATTCGCTCCCGCGAGAAATTCCAGCTCGATATTTGAAATATAATTCTCATCGACAATAAAATCACGCATTACAAATGGCTGATCTTCCCGCCTTTTTTTATAATCGCTTGAACGATCCGCCCATGTACCGAGTTGGTGTGACACACCGCCAACGCGGATAATACCCGGAACGGTCTTCAATTCATTGGCGAGTTTCTGAAAATCCGTCCCCTGCAATCTGACGTTGAGAATGTTCCGTTCACTGATCCCGTAGTCCTTTGTAATCATAAAATCGATCTGCCGGTGAATCACAAGGACCACGATGATAAACGCGATTGAAAGAGTAAACTGGGCAATGACAAGCGCCTTTCGCAGCGTTAGCCTTGAATAAATTTTCAGATTCGACGAGTCTTTCAGCACATTTGCAGGTTTAAAAGCGGACAAATACGCGGCTGGCATCAGTCCTGCAAAGACCCCAATACAGATCGCGAATAAGATAAATATCAAAAACAGTGAATAGTCTTCGTGAAGCTGCGTGTCGAATTCCCGCGCGAGGTCCAGCTGCATGAACGCGGGTTTGAGAATTTGAAGAAAAAGGTAGGATAATATCAGCGCTATCAGGGAAAAGACGATAGCCTCCCCGATAAACTGGAAGAAGACCTGGTAACGCCGTGCGCCAATAATTTTCCTCACCCCGATCTCGCGCGCACGTGTCAACGCTTTGGCAACGGTGAGGTTGGTGTAGTTGAAACAAGCCATCAGCATCACAATACCGGCCAGCGTACCCATAAACAGGATCAGCAGATCGGGCATCCCGGTACCCATCTGATTTGACATTTGCGGGCCCGGTGTGATCTCATCCATTCGCATGGGAAAAAAATTATAGCCTCGGTCCCGGGTCTCTAGTTTCAAGGTCGGATAATACTTCGTATTGATCCCGTCCAGCGCCCCTTGCAGGTCAGCGACGTCCTTTCCCTCCCGCAGCTTTACATAGACATAGTTACTGTAATAATTATTCCAGTTTTCCAGCGACGCTGATATGATTCCAGTCTGCTCGAGCAATGGAAGTGCTTTCAATGAAGCCAGGGCCTGGAAAGTAAAATGCGTTTTGCTGGGAAATTGCTTCAATACACCCGTAACCTTGAATTCCCCGTAGCCCGAAATTGAAAAGATCTTGCCAATTGGATTTACATCTCCGAAGATCCTTTTCGCCGTTTCGTTTGTCAGCACAATGTCCCCGGGCTCATTCAGCGCAGTCGCCGGGTTTCCTTCTGTCAAAGGGAAATTAAAAACTTTAAGAAACGACGGGTCCGCAAATAAACCGCGCAGCGGAACATCGACATTCCCGTACACGGCGTCCCCGTTCAGCCTCCGGTTAATGCGCACGACTTCTTCGGCGATCGTGTATTCGTCTTTTAATGCAGTTGCAATTGGCAAGGGCGCCGATGCATAATCCTCGCTGCCATGTTCCCGTAGGGCTTTCGTATTCACCCTGTAGATGCGATCGGTGTCGCGATGAAAATTATCATACGCATATTGTTCGCGAATGATCAGAATGATTAAAAGTCCAAGCGACATGCTTACACTCAAACCGATCAGGTTGATCAATGAAAAGGTCCGGTTTCGCGTCAGATTCCGAAGCGCCGTGACAATGATACTTTTAAGCATAAAACGGATTAAAAAGTTTAAGACTGCAGAAATTTCCGGACAAAAACCCCACGGTCTCATCCGTGTACAAAGGAAAATCAACCAACGTCCGCAACTGATCCTGTTCTTGAACGGAATTGATCATTCCGGAACATAGATCATGATCGGAACCCGTCGACCCGTGCAACTTTTCGCGCAATTGGAAAACATAAGCATAGGTCAGACTCATGTCTGTTCAATTTTGGATCCCATTTCCAAATATGCTTTCCTATCATATTTTCCGGGATGATTTCTCCGGGCGGTGAACGTTCCCGGGCTAAAACTGTCCGTTTTCGAAGCGAGGGTCCTGCCGTGTCTCCCCTTCGGGACCCGGACACTGCGCGACCCGACACCGCACGCGGGGTCCTTAGACGGAGACCCCGCTTGGACAACTATCTTAAAACTTTAGACAACTTTAGACCTTAAACTTCGAACTACTACTGTCCGGTTAAATAATGTGACAGTTGGAACTCTGGGAAATCCCATCCCTCTAAATACCCCTATGCCTGAAAGGACTACTCTTTTCATGGAGGTCCCATCGCTCAGAAATCTATTTGGAGAAACCTCTTTGATTAGTTATAACATAGGACTTTTTTGAAACTGGATCTCAACTTCAGCATACCTGAGTAGCACATTGGCCTATCTTTGGCCTGGCAGTGGCATGCGCGGATAGGGCACAGTGCGGAACAGGTATGCGAGGCCGCGCGGCCTGGGAGCTGCATAGCGGCTTCCGAAGCAGTTCACTCTATGAACGAAGAAAAACTAATTTCTTGCCGCGAAGATTGAGTCTGTCTAATGGGGCCTCCTTTTAACTATCTCTAAAAAATGTCAATACAACCAAATAACAACGAATACTTTCAATTTCTAAAATTAGCCGGACACTGTTAGTTTGAAGTTTCAAGTTTAAATACTGCCCAGAAAAATTGCGCAAGCAAATCCTTGCTTATATATTTGCAAGCATATACTTGCATAACAAAATGGAAATCCGACGAGATGTTTTTCAGGCCATTGCCGATCCTACGCGAAGGCAGATCATTGAAATGCTGGCGAAAAAAACACTTAACCTCAATGCCATCGCCGACCACTTTCATGTCACCCGCCAGGCCGTCTCACTCCATGTAAAAATCCTTGAGGAGTGCGGATTGATCATGGTAACACAACAGGGCCGGGAAAGATACTGTGAGGCGCAGCTTGACAAACTGAACGAAGTCTCCGGTTGGGTACACTATTGCCGGCAGTTCTGGAAGCAGAAGTTCAGCTCCCTGGATAAATATCTGAACAAAGTGCAGAAGAATCAGAAAAAGAAAAAGAAATGAGTATGTCTCGCGCAATAGAAGAAAACCAATTCACGCTGGTGCATGAATTCAATGCTCCCAAAAAGATGGTGTTTGAAGCCTTTGGGAACGCTGAAGCACTGAATGCGTGGTGGGGACCTGTGGAAACAACGAACAGTGTGATCAGTCTTGACTTCAGACCCGGCGGGATTTTTCACTTTAAGATGGAGTCACCGGGGAACATATCCTACGCAAGGTTTCTGTTCGGCAACATCAAGCCCCACGACCTGCTGGAATTCACGATCTCATTCTGCGATGAAAATGCAAGGATCGTCAAGGCTCCATTTCAAATTCCGTTTCCCCTCGAAATCTTCTACCGGCTCGTATTCTCCGAAAACCGCGGCAAAACCACAATCACGCTGACAGCCCAGGCTCTAAATGCGTCGCCTGAAGAAGCAGAAGGCTTACGCTCAATTCATTCCAGTATGCAAAAAGGCTTCGGAGCAACATTTGAACAATTATCAGCACACCTTGATAAACAAAATCAACATGAGAAAATTAAAATTACAGGTACAGATATCCATTGATGGTTTTGTTTCCACGGGACCGAACGATGAACAACACTGGGTAACCTGGGCATGGGAAGAGATCCGCCCGCATGTACTTGAGTTGCTTGACTCTTCAGACACCATTCTGATTGGCAGAAAATTGGCAGTCGACTATATCCCCTATTGGCAGGACGTAAACACCAAACCCGACGACCCGATGTATGAAGTGGCGCAAAGGATCGTTGCCTCAAAAAAAATTGTTTTCACAGAAACGATCGATCCATCTGATCCGGGAGTTCGCGGATGGCGCCATACCGAACTTGCAACAGGCGAACTGGTTACAGAAGTCAAAAAATTAAAGAACCAGGAAGGAAAAGACCTCATCGTTTACGGAGGCAGTTCATTTGTCTCAGCATTGATCAGGGAAGGACTCATTGACGAATTCCATTTGTTCGTTAACCCGGTTGCCCTCGGTCACGGCGGGCCCATTTTCGATGGCCTGGAGAAATACAAAAACCTGGTGCTGAAAAACTCAATCGTTTACAGGAGTGGGATTGTGTTGTTGCACTATGAGCCGAAAATTTAAAGCTCAGACTGCTTCGGGCCCGATCACGGATGCCCCGCGCCCAATTTCAATACTCTTTATTATAGGATCGATTCTTTGAGGTCTAAATTCATGATTTCTGTGGACTTCACTCCCTCATTGTGATTTTTAGTCGTTGATACCCATTCCGCCGCCGGACAACTTGGGGTATAACTCAACGGCAATTGATGAGCAAGCACGCGAAACGACCGGTTAAAACTTTAATCTTGCCCGATATGCAACATTCGGCTATTTTTCTTCGTCTTAGTCCGACAAACCAGCCTGCATATGCTCCGTAACTACATCAAAGTCGCGATCCGGAATCTTCTTCGCCAGAAAGGCTTTTCCTTCATAAATATCCTCGGCCTGGCGCTGGGAATTACATGCACTGCGCTCATCGGTATGTGGGTCACCGACGAGCTGAGCTACGACCGGTTCCACAAGGATTATGACCGGACGTACCGGATCACGGCGACGTTGCCGGAGCTGAAGGTGCATGCTGCGGTGTCGTCGGCGCCATTGGCTCTTGCTTTTGCGAATGAAATACCTGAAGTGGACGAAGCCGTCCGCGTCAGCGATTTGAAGCGTGACCTGATGCAGGTGGGTGACGCGAAGTTCGAAGAGAAAGGCGTGATGTATGCCGACTCGAATTTCTTCAAGATGTTCAACTTCCCATTTATCAAAGGAGACAGCGAACGCGCGCTGCAAAACCCGGAAGGTATCGTTATCACGGAAGAAATGGCCCTGAAATATTTCGGCAGCACCGATGTGCTTGAAAAAACCATCCGAAAAAACAATGAAGCCGACTTCACAGTGACCGGTGTTATTGCCAACGTCCCTGATAACTCGCACCTGCAGTTTGATTTTGTTCAGCCCATGCGTTTCCTGGCCCGCACAAACAACGACCTCAAAAACAACGTCTGGGATAACTTCAACTACTACACCTACATTAAGCTCAGCCCGAAAGCTCAGCAATCCAAGTCAGCCATCGCGGACCTTGAAAAAAAGATGCAGGCGATCTATAAGAAGAACGAAGCTGTATTGAAAGTGGGGTTTGTATTGCAACCCCTCTCCAGGGTTCACCTTTACTCCAATTTTCTAGCCGATATTCCGGGGCATGGCAATGCGCAGAACGTGTATATTTTTATGGTGGTCGCGGTGTTTATCCTTGTCGTTGCCTGTCTGAATTTTATGAACCTCGCCACAGCGCGCGCCGCGCGAAGAGCAAAGGAAGTTGGGCTGCGAAAAGTTGTGGGAGCGATAAGGCTGCATCTGATGGGTCAGTTCCTGGCGGAGTCCCTGGTAATCGCGTTGCTTTCGCTGGTACTGGCGTTGCTGATGATCTGGCTTGTCCTTCCCTACTTCAATACACTGGGTGGAAAAAATCTTGCGTTTGATTTTACCAACGTGCAGCTGATCACCGGACTGCTCGGCATAACAGTCATTACCGGCCTGCTCGCGGGTAGCTATCCGGCGCTTTACCTTTCGGGATTTGTACCGGCTACGGTATTGAAAGGGAATTTCTCCGGTGGCGGATCTGGTAGTCTGTTCAGGAACACGATGGTGGTGATCCAGTTTGCTGTGTCCATTTCGCTGATCGTCGGTACCTCGGTCGTCTATCGCCAATTGAAATACATCCAGCAATTGAATCTCGGTTACGACAAAGAGAATCTTTTGTATGTGCCGATGACCGGCGAGTTATGGTCGAAATACGACGCGCTGCGGACCAGTCTTGGCAATAACCGGTTGACAGCGCAATATTCATTTATCTCCGATCTTCCCACGACTTCTTCCGGCGCAACGATCAGCGTGGAATGGGCTGGAAAGGACCCGAATACGCAGCCACTCTTTTACAACCTGGCCATCGATGAATATTTTGAAGAGGTTTTTAAGGCGACAATGCTCGAAGGACATGGCTACGGTGAAAATGCCCAGGCAGACTCCGTCAACATCATCGTCAATGAGATGGCTTTAAAAACAATGGACATTCCGCTTTCGTCAGCCATTGGAACCAAGATCACGGTCTGGGGCCGGGAACGAACGATCATTGGCGTTGTCAAAGACTTCAACTTCAAACCTGTCCAGGAAACCATCGGGCCGATGTTCCTGAATCGTAATACATGGGGAGGCTTCGCAATAGTCCGTACGTTACCTGGTGAGACCGAAAACACGATTAAGGCACTCGAGCAGATCTGCAAAGAGATCAATCCCAGCTACCCTTTCAACTACAGTTTCCTCGATCAGGACATTGCAAATCTGTACAAGGCCGAGCAGCGGCTGGGCAGTCTTTTCAATGTTTTTGCCGTGCTGGCGATTGTGATCTCATGTCTCGGACTTTATGGCTTATCCGCGTATCTCGCAGAGCGCCGCACACGTGAGCTGGGGATACGAAAAGTACTCGGCGCCTCGGGATTCCAGCTTGTTTACTTATTATCGCTTACGTTCACTCGTCCCATCCTCATCGCGACGGCAATTGCAGTACCCCTCGCGTGGTACGGGATGAGTCAATGGCTTACCGGCTTCGCTTATCGCGTAACGATTGACTGGACGATTTTTGTAATTGCGTTTCTGGCCGCACTTATTATTGCGTGGCTGACCGTAAGCTTTGAATCGATCAAAGCCGCGACTACGAATCCGGTGAATTCGTTACGGTCCGAGTAGGCAAGCCTCGGGCCGTTTAACACTTCTTTTTCACCGTCATTCCGAGGTGCACCGCTGCGCGCGCGGCGCCGGGAACCCCTCCGAAATTCCAAGGGAGTTAACCTTGAGATTTGGCGGTCCTCGCTGGCTTGTGATCCAGCGTGATTCTCCGTATTTTGTCCGCTAGCTTTTATTAAAAAAATAGACCCATGATCCCTTTCTACGCCCGTAGCGGAGCGCAGCTCCTGATTTTCATTTTATTTGTTTCACTTAACATGGCTTGGGCCCAATCATGGACTCAAAAAAATAATGGCATGTTCGGTGGAGAAGTTAGCGATATCCTTGTAAAAGGGGACACGATCTTCGTGACTACATCGTCTAATGGCGCTGGGTTGTACATTTCAACTGATGATGGAAATACCTGGCAAATGTTCAATCACCAGGCACTACAAGCTCCAGGGTATTTCGCCCTAAAACAGGATACTATTTTTCTATCTACGTCGCGTGGCGTCTTCTATTCGCCGGACAACGGTATGTCCTGGACGGAATACAGCACAGGAATGGGCAATCCTCAAACCGAGTCCCTTGTGGTAATTAATGAGACGCTGCTGGCAGGATCCTATGGTGGATTGTTCCGCTCGACACATCGCACCAAGGGATGGACGCGAATTACAGACGGGCTACCGGAAGGGGCCAACATCACTATGCTTAGCGTAGCCGGCGACAAACTATACGGGATGGAGTCTTTAAAACCCTACCTTTCTACTGATGAAGGAGAAACCTGGGAACAAGTTGAGAGTCTATCGGGATTGATTGGAGATGTTATCGCAACCGAGAATTATATTGTCGCAGGTGGCCTGGACACCGTGTATGTCTCTGAATATGGTACATTCTGGTCAAAAGTCGGAGAGGGACTTGACGGCTTGACGCGATCGCTCGCAGAAAAAAATGGGATCATCTATGCGGGCACCTCCAGCGGTTTATTCTTTTCGACTGACAATGGATTGAACTTCACCCGAGTTATAATCCCTGAATTAGTACAGTCCTACGATGAAGTAGGAGTTGTAAGCGTTGTGGGCGACGAGGTCTTCATCTCTCCGCGCTTCAGAGGCATCTTCAGATCCGCCGATGGAACTACGTGGACCGAAAGCAATCAAGGTCTCAATGCCAACCAGGCGGTCCATCTTCATCACCACAACGACACACTTTACGTATCTACATTCTTTGATACCTACAAGTCTTACGATAAAGGCCAGACCTGGGGAATTATGGACAATGGATATGAGCCCATCGATGCCCTCGTCACAAAAAATGACTCGATAATTACGCAGTCGGCCGGCAGAGATTATTTGGCAATCTCGACTGATGGCGGAGAAACATGGAGTTATGAATACCCAGGCGGAAATTACCCTCATTTGGTGCGGACTAATGATAACGAGGTGTACATATCCAACGATAATGGCTTGTTTGTGCTGGGGCCAGACAACGAGTGGGATACGCTGATGTTTTCTACTGAGCGTCTTGATCCGGGCGGCATTTTTTCAGTTGGTGATACAGTCGTTACCTGGGCATCGCGCGGCATCTATTTTTCTACAGACGGGGGACTGACCTGGGAGAATAGAATCGCCGGGTTACCTCAGCAGCATTTCCACGCAGGGGATGTAGTTTATCACAATAAGAAAATCTTTAGCTCTATCCAGGGCGAAGTCTTTCGCAGTGATGATTTGGGTTTGTCGTGGTTCAGGGTTTCACATCCCTCGTCTTCGAGGGCCGACCATTTGTACAGCACCGGGGAGTGGTTATATGCGGGAACGTACGAGGGTGTTTATGCATCTCCAGATAATGGAATGAGTTGGATAAAGGTCGGTGAAGGTCTTGAAACTCAAACGCGTGAAATGATGAGCGTAGACGGTGAGCTGTTTGCCGCCACAAAGCAGGGTGTCTGGTCGATTGTGCCTGAGCTTGCTCCGCAGATCACTTCTTTCAGTCCTTCGGAAGGCGTGGTTGGCACTATTGTTACCATCGAAGGTAAACATTTTGCAGCCCACGCTGCCTCGAATATTGTTACGATCGGCGGTGTTCCCGCAACAGTAACAGAGGCTTCGGAAAGCAGACTTCTGATCTCGGTTCCCGAAGGTACCACCTATGGAAAAATAGCAGTCACGATCAACAATCGGACAGTAGAAAGCCCTGGCCAATTCTGTATGATACCTGCCACGCCGGTGATTAGTCTCGCGAGCAACAGTGGAGAATTTCCTTTGCTTTCATCAAACAATGACACTTATAGTCATGAATGGTTTATCAATGGAGAAACCATTCCGAATGTAACAGGCCAATTCCTTGATGCCGTCGAGCCAGGTCCTTACACCGTTCGCGTATCGAACACTGTTTGTTCGAGTCAACTCTCGGAAGTATTCTGTGTTGTTCCTACCGCACCATCCATTACAGGATCTGATCATGGAAGCGGACAGGTAATACTGACTTCCAGCAGTCCTTCCGGCAACCAGTGGTATTACAACGGTGAAGCTATTGCTGACGCTACTGAGGAAACATACCTGCCAAATAAAGCAGGCGCCTACACAGTCCGCAGGTCCATAGGACCATGCGACAGTGATTTATCAGCTGTGTTCTGTGTGAGCCCCACAACACCTTCCATCACAGAAACGCCAACCGGAACAGCGTATCCTATTTTGAATTCCAACAGCACGACTGGAAACCAATGGTTCCGGAATGGGCAATCCATCCCGGGCGCCACCAGCCAAAGCTATACTGTAACCGAACCTGGAGAATACACTGTGCAAACTTCTGTGGACATCTGCTTAAGCGACATTTCCAGTATATTCTGCGTCCTTCCAACACCCACGATCACGGCCAATGCCGCGGGTAATGGCTTTCCCGCACTTACGTCAAGCGCACAAAATGGCAACCAGTGGTTTTTGTTTGATCAGCCGATCGCTGATGCGACAACTCAGGTTTACCAGCCTGCTGACCCCGGTCCCTACACTGTGCGCTACGCTACAGAGAATTGTACAAGTGAGATTTCAAACGTCTTTTGTGTAAACCCCACGAAACCAACCATTGGCATAGTTGACGGTGACACATGGCCATTGGTGCTCACTTCAAGCAGCGCATTCGGAAACCAATGGTATGACAACGGAGTGGCTGTCCCTCAAGCCACTGAACAGACATATGCAGTCGCTACTGGCAGTGGCGAAATCACCGTAAAGGTTTCCGCAGGCGAATGCACGAGTGATCCATCGTTGCCATTCCTGATCACCGACATAGATGGACGTGATGGAAACTCGGATTTTCAGGTATTCCCTGTTCCTGCCACAGACATGATTTATGTAGATCTGGGTTGCTTTACCCCTCATCAGCCTGTCGATTTGCACCTGTATGACAACCTTGGTGCGGCACACGCCTACATCGCAGCCTATGGTGGAAGCACAATGAGCATTCTGCTCACAGATGTTCCCACAGGCCTGTATTACCTTGAAGCAACAAACGGTATTGTGCGCAAAGTGAAACGTGTGGTAAAGAAATAAGGCTCCGAGCTTCCTGCCTGGTTCCAGGTTCCCCGCGTGTGAACCTGGAACCCTAAGCGCGCACTTTTAAACTTTCAAATTTCCCCAACAATTTTACTCGATCTCGAATTCAATATTGTATTGCTTCACGATCTCTTGAAACGCAGCCTCTTTCGCTGCCTCCTTAAGCCTCGTATAGATAAGACGTATGAGGCTTCCGCTGTCGGTCGCAGCGGGTGAGCGTGTGCTCGCGTAAATTCTGTGCGCTTCGACCCTTGAAACCCGAACTCAAAAGTTTTCAACAAACTTTAAACTTTTCAACAACTTTAAACATCAAACATTAAACCTTAGAATACAGGCAGGCATTAAACCGCGGGCGGCAAGGCGCGCTCGGCCGTAACCTTTTCCGAAATCTCAGGTATAATCTATAATAAAGCTTACTTTCATCTAATGATCAAAAACTACCTCACCTCCGCGATCCGGTATATTTCACGCAATAAGGCGTTTACCACAATCAATGTCATGGGACTGGCTATCGGAATGTCTGCGTGCATGCTAATCACCCAGTTTGTTTTGCATGAATTCAGCTATGACGATTTCCATGAAAAGAAAAACAGGATCTTCCGCGTGCAACTTGACCGGTATAACAAAGGAGAGATTGCTACCCGTTGGGCTTCCGGATGCGCGGGAATTGGCCCGGATCTCAAAACCAACTTCCCGGAAGTAGAGCACTACGTGCGGTTGATGCGAACAGATCCTTTGCTGGCAAACGGAGACGTGATCTTTAAGGAAGACAATGTGGTGTCCTATGCCTCTGAGGATTTCTTTAAAATTTTCTCGATAAGACTTTTATCAGGAACAGATTCGACTGTGCTGAAGGAACCATTCAAGATCGTGTTGTCGCAAAAGATGGCGAAAAAGTATTTCGGGGACGAAGATCCTGTTGGCAGGGTGCTGAAGCACAACGGCAAAACCGATTACCAGGTGACTGGGGTTTTTGAAGACCTTCCCGCTAACACCCACATGCAGGTCGAAGCGCTGATGTCATTCGAAAGTCTGAAAAAACTCTGGAATGATCCCATCACGTCATGGCAATGGGATGGTTTTATGACTTACATCCAGCTCAACGAAAAATCCGACTACCAAGCCTTTGAAGCTAAGCTCCCGGCGTTTGTTCAAAAACAAGCCGGAGAAGAATTGAAGCAGTACAATGCTGATATGATCTTCCACCTGCAGCAACTGCCGGACATTCACCTCGATTCCGATTTTATGGGAGAGTTCAAACCGAATGGCAACCGCCAGTCGGTCTACTTCCTTTCTATTGTGGCGGTTCTTATCCTTGTGATCGCGTGGATCAACTATATCAACCTGTCAACTGCGAAATCCATTGAACGGGCAAGAGAAGTTGGCGTCCGAAAAGTAATGGGCGGCTTCCGGACCCAGCTTGTGCAACAGTTTCTATTTGAGTCATTGTTATTGAACGCAGTGGCAGTGCTCCTCGCGCTGCTCATGGTTGTGCTACTCACTCCCTGGTTCGGACAGCTCAGTGGCCGCGAGCTTGATTACCTCCTGTTCCGGCAACCCATCTTCTGGGCATGGATGGGCGCCCTCATCGTTGGCGGAGCGCTTTTCTCGGGACTGTATCCGGCTTTTATACTGTCCGGCTTCAAACCGGTTGAAGTGCTGAAAGGAAGATTCAAAAACAGTGGTCGCGGAGTTTACTTCAGAAAAGGAATGGTGATAACACAATTCGTTGCATCGCTTACGCTCATCATCGGTACGTTCACGGTTTACAGGCAAATCAACTTCATGCGCGATCAGGATCTTGGCGTAAACATCGACCAAACCCTGATCATCAATTCCCCTGGCATTGCCGACTCTACCTATAGACAAAAGTTTGGCGTGTTCAAACAAAAGATAACCCAGTATCCGGAAGTGTTGGCAGTGAGCGCATCAACCTCCGTGCCCGGCCGACAGCCCGGCTGGAACGCAGGCGGTATACGTAAAATCAGTCAGCGCGAAGAAGAATCAAACCAATACCGGGTGATCATGATGGATCACGATTTCATCAGGTTGTATGGTCTTGAAGTAATTGCGGGCAGAGGTTTCTCGGGCGAAGTGGTGGATGAACACAAACATATCATGCTGAACGAATCCGGCTACAAACAAATGGGATTTGAAAAGGCAGCAGATGCCATCGACGAACAGATCTTTTTCTGGGGAGACACCTTTCGCGTTGTGGGCGTGTTGAAAAACTATCACCAGGAGTCCCTGAAGAAAGCATTTGAACCACTTGTTTTCCGATACAACGAAGCTCCTGGCGGGCTTTACTCCATCAAATTCAACGCCGCTGACATCCGGCAATCCATGACGCGCTTCGAAGAAGAATGGAACTCCGTTTTCGCAGGTAACCCTTTCATCTATTTCTTTCTCGACGATCACTACAATCAGCAATACCAGTCCGACCAGCAGTTCGGAAAGATCTTTGGCGTATTCTCCGCGCTGGCTATTTTCATCGCATGTCTCGGCCTGTTTGGCCTTTCTTCGTTAACCGCCATCCAGCGCACGAAAGAGATCGGCGTGCGTAAAGTGCTGGGCGCTTCCGTCCCGGGGATCGTGGTGTTGGTAGGCAAGGATTATATTGTGCTGATGCTTGCCGCAATGGTCATTGCGTCGCCTCTCGCCGTCTGGATCATGACTTCGTGGCTTCAGGATTTTGCCCATCGCATCGAGTTCTCCTGGTGGCTGATTGCCCTGCCTGGCATCTTCGTGATCTTCATTGCGCTGATCACCGTTTCGCTTCACACCTTGAAAGCCGCAAGGACAAATCCGGCGAGGTCGTTGAGGTATGAGTAGCCATGGGCCTGGGCAGTCCAAAGTCTAAAGTTTAAAGTTTAAAGTTGTGTTGTAGGTGAAGACACAGCTCGCCGGTGGTTCGGGATAGTTTCAAGTTTCAGGTTCAAGTTCCGAGTTCTCCGGTACTCAGCAGGCCTCAGCGATCGCGGAGAACGGAAAGAACGCATGAAAAAAAAAGACCCACTCCCGGTGAGCCGGGTATTTCAACATAGATACGAATCAGGCCAAAGACCAATGGCCAACACCCAATAGGATGCCGGATGCCGGTTGCTGGATGCCGGTTTTGCGTGTCATAGTGGAGAGTGGGCTGCACCGATAATTTAAGGTCGTAGATATCTCAAATCGTCGATCGGAATCGAAAATCATTTCACCGCGCAAATCGTTTCAAGTTTCAGGTTTCAAGTTCCGAGAGAATGGGCGCGACGGCCCTTAAGGGAACAAAAGGGTGCGAGTGGCTTTGGTTCGAAGCCTCATGTTCATTCGTTGGCAATGCTGGTTTCATTATTAAACTTAACCAGCTTATTTTGCATCATAAAACTTATCCGATGACTGAACGCGAACTGAAAAAACTGGAAGCAACGATCCGAACCAAAATGGAAGAGATCAAAAGACAACGCGTGAGCCTGAAAGACTCAGGTATCGGTGGGTTAATGAATCAGTTAAAGAAAGTGGACGAAGCGCTTTATGAAAAGATACTCCCTGACTACAAGAAGATGGTGTCGGATTATAACATCTTTAAATAGACCTTAGCCCGGTCAACGATAAGTCCCGGCCGGGGGCGCTACTTTTTTTTCCTTAGGCTGCCATGAAATACACATACACTGTTCATCACGCATTCAGTGCATTTTGGATTAGTTGGCCTGCATATTTCCCTGCCTAAGAATGAGATCGCCATCCCGGCCTCTCCCCACAGCTTCGGATCGAGTATATCCATCATTTGTTTTTCAATCTTCTTTGGATCAGTTCCTGTTGCCAAACCGATCCGCGGTGCAACGCGCACGACGTGAAGATCGACGATTATTCCCTCGGCCTTCACTCCAGCCTCACGCATAATGACGTTGGCCGATTTCCTGCCGATTCCCGGCAAGGCCGTCAACTCCTCTAAAGTTGTTGGAATATGCTTGTCTGCTTTTAATGTTGAAGCTATCTCGATCAGCCACCTGGTCTTGTTTCGAAAGTTTCTAACCTTGGATACAAACGGATAAAGTGATTCCGCACTTGTTTTGGAAAGGGCCTTCATGTCCGGAAACGCCTTAAAAAGCTCCGGCGCAATTTTATTGATGTTACGGTCCGAGTCCTGCGCCGACAACACCACCATCACCATCAGCTCATATGTGTTATTATATTCCAGGGGATGTTTCTTGCCTTTGTATTTCTTGATCAGGGGCCTGATCTCTTTTTCCCAGTTGACGGAAGCCATATTCAAGATTTAGTTGTGGTAGATAGAATCGCAAAATAAAAAGCATCGATTGCATTTGAAAGACATTGTTCGTTTGAATTCATTAGCGAAAAACTAACGAAGCAGCTATCAATATCAGCGAAAGCGGTTCCGCAATCTCAACGGGAAAAAGTGCTTTAATATGTATTCAGCCTTCATACCTTGCTATTCATCATCTCATGTACGTAGTTCATCCGTACACCTTTGATCCTGTTGTCCCAAAACATATATTTCTGTCCATCAGGTCAAAATCGCCATCTGTAAACAAAACCTTTCAGTTCTATGAAATTACGCCCTTTAGTATTTGTCGCAACGCTTTCTCTTATTTTACCGCTTTCATGTTACTCGCAAAAAACCGTAATGACATTCAATGTCGATATGAAGCCTGCCGGGTTGCCTACGAGGGACACAACGCTGAATGTAACGATGAGAGGAAGTATAGAACCACTGAACTGGGGAACAGGAATTCAAATGACGGATGACGACAGGGACGGCGTTTACTCCACGACAATTGTTTTTGACAATAGGGAAAATCAGGAATTAATTTTTAAATATGTGTTGAATGGATACGAGTGGGAAGTCGGCGAGAATGTAAAGATTGAAATCAAGAAGGGTGCCCAACCTTATCATAGCAGTTTCAGGTATATGGCAAGACCTGGAAATCCATTCCGGAAATTCATCGGTGAATGGACGTTGAAGGATGACAATTGGGAACAGGGCTATGGACAGGATCGTGAACGCATCAAAGTCCCGAATCATCATACACGCTGCAGAGAGGTCAATACGGACAATAGCATATTGTGCGTAATCGATGCTCCTTCATCCAAAGGGCATATTTTCTGGGCCTACAATCACGGCAAAAAAGAAGCACAGTGGTCTTCAAGCTTCTACTCGTTCAGAAGTGGGCTTGGCAGCGGAAGTGTAAACAACAACGGCGACCTGATCTTCAAAGTATCATTTGAAGGAGAGCCCGAGGGAACTTATGGCCTCTATACTTACAAATGGATCACGGAGGATGAATATGAAATGAAGTCGGTGCAATACAACGACAAAGGAGAGCCAACGGGAGGCTTCTATGGTGGAACATTTGTCAGAGTTAATAAAAACAAGATCACACAAAAGTAAATGCTTCAGGATCACCAGTTGACCCTGCTCCTGCTATCACTCAGATCGCAAACTTTTTATCGGGTTCATGAGCGCCGCTTTTACCGCCTGGAAACTTACGGTCAATAAAGCAATCATTACGGCGCATGCGCCAGCAACAACAAACACCCACCATTGTATCTCAATACGGTAGGCAAAGCCTTCAAGCCACTGGTCCATCAGGTAGTAGGCGATCGGAGATGAAAGCACGATCGAGATCAATACGGGTTTCATAAAATCCTTCGAAAGCAACGTTACAACCTGAGATACACTTGCGCCGAATACTTTGCGAACGCCGATTTCCTTTATACGCTGCTCGGCAGTGAACGTGGTTAATCCAAATAAACCCAGGCAGGCGATGACGATCGCAATAAATGTGAAGTATTGGATCAGCCAGGACGTGCGTGCTTCCTTTTCATAATTTTTTTGAAAGTCCTGATCTAAAAACGAATAACCGAAAGGAGAACCCGGATTTATTCTATTCCAGGTTTTCTGAAGGCTTCCAATTAATTCGCGGTAATCACTACTGTTAACATCCAGGATTAAATAACTGGTCGGTCCGATGAAAAGTGGATCAACCGATAAAGCCAATGGTTTGATTTTTTGATGCAGACTTTGAAAATGATAATCTTTCACGATCCCGGCTATCGTCATGGACCTCGTGACGTTTTGAAAGTCGAAATACACCTTCCTCCCTACGGCATTTTCGATTGTATAACCCAGCCGGTGAATGGCAGCCTGATTTAGAATCAGGGCTTCCCCGTCGGTTGTAAACTCCGGTGCAAAATCCCTTCCTTGCAGAAGTTCGATTCCCAGGGTCTTGATGTAACCCGGTTCAGCATAAATTGTCTGTATGTCGACATTGTCATGTACCGCTTTTCCCTCGCCGTGGAAAAGCATGCTTGTAACGCTTTCGATGCCGGGGTAAGTCCCTCCCCTTGCCACGGCAAGTACCTGGGAATTATTCAGTAGTTCGTTCTTCAGTGTGTTACTGCTTGCCTGAGCTTCGCTGGTCTGAATGGGAAGAATAATTTTTTGATCTTTATCAAATCCCAAATACTGGCTGCCCAGGTAGCTCATTTGCTGATTTATTACGATGACGCCCAGAATCAGGACCACAGAAATTGTAAACTGAAAGACCACGAGGCCCTCACGGATAGTTGCCGCTGATATGGTATTTCTCATACCTCCTTTAAGCACAGCAATCGGGCGGAAAGAAGAAAGGTAAAAAGCAGGGTACAAACCGGAAAGCAAACCGGTTAAGGCGGTAAGCGCTATCAATCCGGCGAAAATATTTGGCGCCCCGATCAGGGAAAGGTCCTTATGCGTCAGCTGATTAAACGCTGGCATCAACAGTTCGGACATCATCATTGTCAATACCAGCGCCAGCCCGCTCATCATTAAAGATTCGCCTAAAAACTGGCCTGCCAAAGAGCGTTTGTTTGCGCCCATTACTTTTTTCATACCTACTTCCCTCGCCCGCTTTTCACTGCGCGCCGTGCTCAGATTCATAAAATTGATGCAGGCAATAAGCAGCAGGAATCCGGCAATAGAAGTGAAGATGTACAGATACCTGATATTTCCATTCGGCGCTACTTCATAGCCATAGTCAGAATGAAGATAAATATCCCGGACACGTTGAATAAAAAGTTTCTTCTCGAAGCCGGCGGCTTTAAACTCGGCGCCTCCGTTTCGATTCAAGAATTCCGCGAGCTTGCCTTCAAAAACTTCCGCGCGGCAGCCCTCCTTCAGTTTTACATATGTATGAAATATGCTGTTGGTGGCCCAGGCGGTCTGTGCCTTAACCCATCCCCCAATGTCTCCGTTGTTCATCGACAGGAAAAGATTGGCGGGTATGTGAGACTTCTTACCGGTATTGCGAAACACACCCTTGACTGTATAGGCAAATTCTCCGAACGAAAGGCCGATTTTCAGCATTTTGTCCACAGGGTTTTCATTCCCGAAAAATTTAGTGGCAACCTCTTCCGAAATCACAATGGTGTTGGGCCCATCCAGTGCGGTGCGCGGGTCGCCAAATTTGAAATCATAGCTGAACAGATCAGGGAACGCAGCATCGACATAGTAAGCGTTATTTTCAAAAAACTGTTTCTGATTTTGGTCATACTTCAGCAACATTTTCTCCGCGCCCGGAAATCGCAAAAGTCTTGCAGCTTGCTCGACTTCGGGAAAGTCCCTTTCCAATGCTTCGGCCATGGGCGCCGGACTGGCGACCCATTTTTCACCGTTTCCTTCCGCCGCAATTCTATACAGCCGGTCCACATCCATGTGATGCTTATCGTAGCTGAACTCATCGGCCACGTAAAGCATGATAAGCACACAGGTCGTCATGCCAGTAGCCAATCCAAAAACGTTGATGAACGAAAAACCCTTGCTTCTGACGAAATTACGCCAGGCAATTTTTATATAATGTTTGAACATGCCCTGTATGCGATATATTAAAAGATAATTGATCTTTCCAACAAATGTGCCAGTCAAACTTATCTCAAATTGTTTTCATTTGGAAGGCAACGGTCCGGTTGTTGTTCGCATGCGAATTACTTTGTGCGAAACCGGCCATTTGCGCGGAAGTTTAAATATTCCCGCTATCGCTGTATGCTGATATAAAGCTCCTCCACTTTTTTCCTGGCCCAGGGAGTTTTCCGAAGGAAGGCGAGGCTTGATTTGATGCTGGGATCAAACCTGAAACACCGGATGTTGATGATACTACCCAGATCCTCCCAGCCAAAATGATCAACGAGTTCAACCAGGATCATTTCAAGCGTTTTTCCATGAAGCGGATCTTTTGATGACATAAAATGGCGGATAACGAATGCAAATATACGGGAAATGAACAAGGTTCATGACGATGTTGGTTATATGCACATTAGTCACGTGGTACGAATTTGGTTTGCTTCATAAATTAAATACCTGAGGATGGTTTACGTTGTCACTTTGCGCGGCCTGATATCAGCGTGCAAAGACTATCCGAATCCCATCAGACGATTATTGGTCTTAAGGGCTCTTAAGTCCGCGGGAACACACGATCCTCTTTTTGAAAACCATACCTCTCATGCAGGCGAAAGATGCATCTTACGCGTCAAAGGAAACAACATCGAAAACAATCGTGATTTGGGCATGCCCCTCATTCCTCGGGTCGCGCCTGCCTGCCGGCGTAATGGCCTTGCTTGGGCAGGCAGGCTTTACGCACTCGCCGGTCAGCCCGCCACTGCCACTTCGGGCTCAGACAATGCTTCAATCGCTCATGCGGTGAACACCATGAAAATAAGAATTTCAATAATTTTGCAAGACACCATGCGAAATGAAAACTATCACGATCCGATACAAAAGCACAAGCTATTACCTTCTTGATACCGGTAATGGACTGTTTGCATTTGACGCCGGATGGCCGGATACATACAGAGAGTTCCGGGACGCGCTAAAAGAAAGAGGATACCGTATCAAAGATATTCGCTGGCTGATCGTCAGTCATTTTCACATGGATCATGCAGGGTTAGCCGGGATGTTTGCTGACAATGGAATAGGATTTTTCGTCTTCAGAAATCAAACAAGCGCAATTGAAGAGATGGAGTCACTCATCGAACAAAAAAAGATCCCATACCACAAGATTGACATGAACAAGGTCGTGGTAAAGGAAATATCTGAATCGCGAACCTGGTTACAATCGTTGGGAATTCAGGGCGAAGTAATCCAAACCACTGGCCACGCCGATCACTGTGTCTCGCTGTTGCTGGATACCGGCGAGGCATTTATCGGTGACCTGCCGCCCGAGGGAATGATCGAAGATGATGATAGCCGAAGTAAGAACGATTGGCAAATGTTAAGATTAAAGGGAGCGAAGTTTATAAAGCCGGCGCATGCCGATGCATACGTCATATAAACGAGCACCGGCCGTGGAGTAAAAAATAAGATCGTGTTGATGTGCGATTCATTGACAAACTCTCTTATACAGTCAACCCCTTTGAGGACTCCCCGCCCTCTTCTGAGTTGATGGAGAGTAACCTTCCGACCCGCGTCCATGACATCGGCAGGCGCAGCTGCGAGTTGCCTATGCCCGTTGGTGCTAAATTCCGGAAACGCCAATAAAAAAACCGCCTGTCAAAATAAAAAAGCTTTTCTCGCGCATCCGTCCGCAGGCGGACGCCAATCCATCCATTCGAACAACTTCCCCCGTGAATCCCTGCTTCCAACCGCGTTTTTCCCTCTGGCACGATTCTGTGATAAGTAGGAGCAACCTATTCGTCATCCATCATGTTATGCTGAAAAGTTACCTGAAACTCGCGCTCCGGAACATTGTTCGGTCCGCCTCCTACTCGGTGATCAATGTGTCAGGACTTGCCCTTGGCATCACTTGTGTGTTGCTGATCTTTTCGATGGTTACTTACCATCTCAACTTCGATGACTTTCACAGCGACTCAGACCGGATCTATCGCTTCGTTACGGAACAGCACCGCGACCAGATAAGTTATGCCGGCAGTGTTCCTCCCGCATTCGGAAAAACATTTCGCAATGACTATACCTTCACAGAAAAAGTAGCACACCTTTGTACCGCACATGAAGCCCTCGTCAGCTTCGAACATGGAGCCGGCCTGAAGAAATTCATGGAAGAACCCGCGTTCGCCGACCCTGAATTCTTCGACGTGTTCAACTTTCCACTCGCCTCCGGAAACAACGCCAAAGTTTTAACGGAACCGAACACCGCCATCATCACACAACGGATCGCAAAGAAATTCTTCGGCAATGAATCGCCCCTCGATAAAACCATACGACTTAACAATAGCATCGATTTCAGGATCACGGGTGTGCTAAAAAACATTCCCGATAACACGGACCTGCGCTCCGAAATCTATTTGTCATACAGTACACTTGGCCAATTCAGCCCATGGTATGCCGCGGAGGATTCGTGGGGCGGCATTACGACCGATCTCCAGACTTTCGGAAAACTCCGCGAAGGTATTTCTCCACACGAGGTTGAAGCCGTACTGCCTGCGTATGTGAAAAAATTCAGACCGACAAGCAAAAATGTTCATCATTACAAACTCCAGCCACTCAACGATATGCATTTCAATGCAAATTACGGTGGCGTGATGGAGAAACAGACTCTCATTGTGCTCTCCGTCATCGGATTCTTCCTGATCTTTACCGCCTGCCTGAACTTTATCAACCTGGCCACGGCGCAGGCTGTCACGCGTTCGAAAGAAGTCGGCGTGCGCAAGACCCTCGGCAGCGCGCGGGCTCAGTTGTTCTGGCAATTTGCGCTTGAGACCAGCGTCATTGTCGTATTCGCGACGGTGATCGGTTTCGCGGTCGCCTATTCGGTGGTGCCTTTTGTAAATGAACTCTTCAATACGCGCGTTCAATTCAACCTGCTCACGGATTTCAATCTGATGCTTTTCATGCCAATGCTCATGGTGATCGTTACGCTGCTTTCGTCATCATACCCGGGACTGATCCTTTCCGGATTCAAACCCGTGCAGGCATTGAAAGGAAAACTGACCGGAACCGGAAACTTTAATCTCAGGCGATCGCTGATCACAGTGCAGTTCACCATCTCGCAGGTGCTCCTGATCGGGCTTATCGTCGTGGTTTCCCAAATGAAGTACTTTAAAAGCACCGATATGGGATTCAACCAGGAGGCGATCGTCATGATCCCCACGGGCTCAAAGGATGAAAAGATGAAGACGCTTAAAGACAAGTTCGCACAAATCCGCAATGTCGAAAATGTGACCACATGTTTTGCGTCACCCTCATCTCAAAACCGTTGGGGAACCTCGATGTTTTTTGATAACCGTTCTGAGCAGGAGGATTTTGCCGTAAGCTTCAGGGCGGCCGACGAAAATTATCTTTCAACCTTTGGCATCCCCTTGATAGCTGGAAGAAACCTGCTTCCCGCAGATACCATCCGCGAATTTCTGGTCAACGAAACGCTCGTCAGCAAGCTTAATATGTCTGCGGAAGAAATTCTCGGAAAAAACATGCTGGTGAATGGTTCGTGGACGGGCCCGATTGTCGGAGTTGTAAAAGATTTTCATGATCAATCGCTTCACGCGGATATCAGTCCCGTTTTTCTCGGCACCTCAAGGGAATACTATCACACCTATGCCGTGAAGATCAACATGGAAAATTCCAGGGAGACGCTGGCGGCGCTGGAACAGGCATGGACCGAAATGTATCCGGAACTGATCTATCACTACGACTTTCTCGATCATCTGACTGCGGAATTCTACCAGACCGAAGAGACCATGCTGAAGATGATCGAAATATTTGCGTTCATCGCGCTCTTTATCGGCTGCATGGGCCTGTATGGCATGGCGTCGTTCATGTCATTGCAGAAGACGAAGGAGATCGGAATCCGGAAAGTATTGGGAGGAAGTGTTTCCCACATCCTTTGGATCTTCGGCAGGGAATTTTCAAGGTTGATCCTCCTTGCGTTTCTGTTGGCAGCACCGGTTGGCTGGTTCCTGATGTCACGCTGGCTGGAGAACTACGCCTATCACATTGACATGAATGTCTGGGTTCTTGTTGCAGAGATCGCGATCATTGGGACAATTGTGCTTTTCACTGTGGGGTACAAAGCCCTGAGCTCGGCCGTGATGAACCCGGTGAAAGCCTTGCGCGCGGAGTAAGAGTCCAAAGTTTCAAGTCTAAAATTTAAAGTCTAAAGTTTGAAGTTTAAAGTTTAAAGTTGTGTTGTAGGTAAGAGTACAGGTTGCCGGTCGTTGGGGGTGGGTTAAAGTTTCAGGTTTGAGGTAGTTTGAGGTTCCAAGTTGTTCCAAGTTTCAAGTTTCAGATTCCAAGTTCATTTTTCAATATTCATTTTGATGCTGCTCCTATAATCAGTCCAGTGAATGTACTTCTGCACATTCATCCATAACAGAATAACAGAATCTCCGGTGGTGTGCTGAACGACAAATGGTCTGACATTATCAAATTTCGAATTGGCGGTGATCGATGTTGTTTTCCAGGATTTGCCTTTATCGGGTGTTGTCCATTTTTCGATTTCAAACGTTCCATCCTTCATCCTTGATAAGTATATATTCGAGGGATTATTATGATCCAATACGATTCCCCCCGAATAATTCTGTTCGGTCTCTTTTTTTCCTGTGGGTGTTTGCGGAAACCATTTTCCGGAATTTACGAGCTTGTAACTCCTCCATTGATTGTTGTCGTATGTGCTGTAATAATATAAATGCGTTGTGTCGTTGGGAAAACGCGAATAAACGATAACGGGATCGCCATTGGAATTTTCGGCGATGTCCCATATCCATGCTTTTTCATTGGTTTTAGTTGCATCATAAACGACATCCGCCTGTCGTGGCTGAAGATATTCAGACCAATCTGCAATTTTATCGGCGTTGGCTTTGTACAAACCTCCCTTGTGGTACCGCATGTAGTAAATCGAGTTCGTTGGCTCGGCGTTGGGATGCCCATCGGTGAAAGCAAAATGGATCACGTCTTTGTTATTGGAGGCGATCTTGTAATACGGTCGCCTGTTCCGATATATTCTTTCCGGCAGGATGAGGATCTTCCCTTGTGTCCATGTTTTACCCTGATCGTCTGAAATGGAAAAATTCGGTTTGAAATCCGCACCGCGCCAGAACAAATAGAGTCTGTTATTCTCATCGCTCAGTTGACAAATGTTTGCATAAGTATAAGTATCCGAAAGTCCGGCGTAGGTTATTGTGTCGTTGAGGTTGAGCTCGCGCCTCGTTTCCCACGCGGAAATGTCCTCCGGGTTTTTTGCATTCAGCAGATACATAGGATCCTTGTCCGCGTGCTTTGAATAAAAGAGCATCAGTTTTCCTGCCGCGTCGACAAATAATGCCGGGTTGTTGTGATCGTCTTTTTGCAAGTTGGCGTGGACGACTTTTGTTTGAATTTGATTTGAATTGTGGTCATAAAACCCGACCACAACATTTCCCGTGCTATCCACCCAGCCTGCATAGGTCCGGTTGTATTTTCCCCGGAAATGTACAGCGCGCGGATCCGAGAACCAGCACCATGCGCCGTCATCGGTTAATGTGCGATAAGACTCCGCCGTCTGGTTGAATGTTTTGGATGGAGGAAGGTCACAGCTCCAAAGAAAGAGGGCTGTTACAATCAACGCGTACATGCGGTGGAGGTTGATAAGCAGGTTCATGCATCAATTTAGGTTTTTCCGACGGAACTGAAATGCGGAAAATTAAGACTCGGTGTTCATACTACAAAACCGTTCATTCAACCGACTGCGGTGCCTGATCGTACAATAAGTGTGGCAATGCGCGTCTTCGCGCCAACGGCGTTTTAAATTTAGGAAAACGATTTGAACATGAATTTTCTGCTTCAGGCCAGGCCCGGTGGTGACGAATGGCTGAAACTGGTCATCGTCCTAATATTGCTTGTTGTGGCTGTGATCTATTATTTAACGCGAAGGGGGAATCTCGGCACGTTCAAAACAATCTTGAAATACCTGGTACTGATTATTGCTCTGATCGTTTCCATTTTTCTTTTGCAAATATAAACCCCAGTGCTTATGGAATCGGCTATTGGAATTATTATTATCGGAATGATCGTTCTTTTTGTGATTTTTCTTATCATGCGGGAACTACTCTGTTGGTATTACAAGATTAACGAAGGAATCGAGCTATTGGACAGGCAGGTCAAGCTCCTTGAAAGTATTAATGCCCACCTAAAAAAATCTGATCGCGCCAGTTTGACTGATGAGGAAAAGGCCCTCCTTTTCGATGGCCACAAGGAGCGGTAAGTTCAATGGTCGTTGTCGTTGGCAGGAGCTTTGCAGCGAAACCCTTCCGTTATCCGGGCAAGCTCATTCCAGATGGGATGCGCATCAGACTGCGGCGAGATCTCGAAGATCACGGCCGTTGAATGATCTTCCTCGCACGGCCGGATCGAGACGCGGGTCCTTAATACAAAAGGAACGGGAAAACGCTGGCCGACCAGATCTCTGGATTTTCTTCACGGGATGGAAATAAAAAAACCAGGCGACTTGCCTGGCTTTCTGCTGTTACGCGTGGTGCATTTCAACACCTTTTTCCTTTTGCTCTTTCTGGAATTGTTTCGAACGTCTCTCAAGTTCTTCAGGATCTACGTCCTCTACATGCGTGGCGATCCACCACACATTGCCCCATTCATCTTTCACAGCGCCGGCGCGATCACCATAGAATTCAGTTTTTGGCTCACGGATCGAAGTGGCTTTCGCCTGGATTGCTTTCTTAAAAACTGCATCGGCGTCTTCCAGATACACATATAACATGGACGTTTGCGGTTGCATGCCTTCCATTGTATCTGAAAGCATGATGGTAGAAGAACCGATCTTTACAGTGGCATGCATGATCTTTTTGTCGTCCCGGTTGGTCATAAACGTTACCTCGCCGTTGAACGTACTTTTGATAAATTCAATGAGCTTTGCCGCATTGTCGGCAACCAGGTATGGAGTAACGGTTTCCAAACCCTCAGGCACCGGGCGAACTGATTTCTTCTTATTTGTTTTTTCCATGGTAAGTGATTTTAGGTGTGCGAACCAGGCGAAAATTTTTATGCCGCCGGTTTCCAACACCGACGATCCCGGGAGAATATCGAAATAAAGGGATGGCAGCTATTTATTACTCGTTCGAGAGCAATTAAATGACCATCTAATTGGTCAAACAGACTGGTCCACATCGCCACATTTATTTTTGTGAATAAATTCACGGTCTTTTGCCTTAATATTTTGTGCCGCGAGTTCCACAGTTTTTTCGATTCTGCCATTTGGCATCGGCGATCATTGAATGATCCAGCGGCGAGATGGCGGAAAAGTTTGAATGTTTCATTTCATATTACCGGGCTTTCTCTCATTAATACGAACCTGGCACTTCGGATCATTTACTCCCTGGCGGCGCGGTTTTCGCGAACAAACGCGCCAACGGTGCCCACAGGCGCAATCCAGATGCCGTTGGCGGGATCCGTCGCATAGTCCAGTAATTTTTTTAACATTGAAAGTCGGGTGGTCTGAGGTCCTGTAACATTCATTTCGTGACCGGCAAATACAATCCATTGCCTGGTCTTTTTCGCTGACTCGATCAGCGGCAGAATTTCCTCGAAGTCCTTTCCATCGCTCTCCATTCCTGTCAACTGATAGAAATCACAAAAGCCGGGATCATTCGGCGCTTCATCCAGCCAGCCACGTCCAGACGAAAACAGCTCCGCGATAACGGGGACATAACTCTTGGTAGCCTTGCCTCTGCCGACAAAAGTCTGACCACACGGAAATGCAAAAACTTTACATTGAACGCCCAATAGATTTTCAATTTGTTTGTTTGCTTCCAGCAATTCGTCGCGCATCTGCGTCAAAGAATAATTTTCAAGCGCATGATCTCGCGACCACATAAAGTTTCCTGAACATGGATGGTTCAGCGAATGGTTTCCGATCTCATGTCCGTTTGCCACCGCTTTTTCCCAACCCGCAATCCTTTTTTCCACTGCGCCGGGGAGCACATAAAATGTCGCCTTAACCCCATACCGGTCCAATAAGGCTGTTCCACTATCGATCTGACTGGATCTGCCATCGTCGAAAGTCAGGCTGATCGCAACTTGCTTTCCGTCTGGCCAGCTAAAAGATCCTGAAGACTGTCCCCCGGCGTTTGAGCCTATCAAAATGCCGACAAACGATGCTACAATGAAAGGAATGTGTTGACGATGTTGTTTCATTTCAATGTTGAATTATTTATTTTGTTTCAGAAAGGCGATCAGGTCTGCCATCTCCTGTTGATTGATCTGCTTTTCACTAAATGCCGGCATGACCGAGATGTTCATTGCTCTCAGTGATTTGATGTCCTTCCGATTGATGGTCCTGTCCTGCGATCCGTTATTACGCAACGTTAATGCTACGGGACTTTCGGAGGCGATGATTCCCTGTACGGATTCGCCATTCGTGAGTGTTACGACCCATAGTTCGAAACCGCTCGAAATGGAAAGGTCAGGATCCAGTGTGTTTGCAAGGATCGCCTGCTTCGACCAGTTGTGGATCGTTCCCAGATCAGGTCCGATTGCCAAACCGATTTCACCGCGTACCTGGTGGCACAAAGAACAATTCTTCAGATAAATTTCTTGTCCTCTTAATGCTTCACCTTTTAGGGAAAGCACCTTCTCAAAGGCGGGGGTCCTTTCCGTATTTTTTTTCTCCGCGAATATTTTTCTTGATCTGTTCCTCAAGGTGTCGTCCGACTGCGCCATCAAATGGACCTGTCGCTGCCACGAAATCGCAGTCGGAAGTATAACCCCCTTTTCGATTCCATCGAGGAGTTTTTTTATACGCGCGTCACCGGTGAGAAAGGTCCCGATAGCGGCGTCCTTCAGACCGGGCGTAAGGCTGGTCCACGTTGCGAGAACATGGTCTGATACCGTTGTGCCGGGTATTGCACTGAGCGACCGTAAGGCGGCGAGTTGAACATTCAGCGGTTCATCAGGAGCGATGAAACCAGTAAGAAGCTCAATATGCTGACGCGGGTCATTCATCGCCATCAGGTCAATTGCATCCGCCCTTTTATCGCCCGGCTTGTTTTTGTCCGATGCGAGTTTTATCGCTTCTTGAAAATATTTATTGCTGTTTCCACGGGGTTTGATCTTTACGGCTCGAAGGAAATTCAAGGCCGCCTTACGCATATCGGGAGTGTCATTGAAGAATGCATGCATCAGACCTTCGATTTCCCTTTCAGACAATTGGGGTGGGGAACTATTGTAGACCAAACCTTCTGCAAGACCATCGAGGACTGCAGCCTTGAATAAATTGTCCGCACGCTTATTTGAAGTAGCATCCTGTATGAGCTTTTTGATTGTCGGGAGATCGCCGGTAGCGGACAAGACCATGGCGATCCGCTTTACCAGTCCGGCGTAGAAATTATTCGTCATCGGTCTTTGACGCAGCATGTTCAACAACGCCGCATTTTGTTCCGATGATACCGTAAGGGCCGCGGTTTGCATCCACTGATCGCCGATGTCGGCGAAAAGCAGATCGTACCTGGCGTCGAGGGCTGCAGAGGAATCGAAAAACCCCAGGGTACACATCAGTTGAAACCGGACTTTCGGATCAGGATCCGACTTCATTGCGATGAGCGCTTTTTCCCAATCCTGCAGTTTCAAATGAAGCTCTGCGAGTTTTATGGCATTCTCTCGGATGCCAGCGACAGGATCCAGCAAAGCGTTTCTAATTTGTTCATCCGTCAGCTCGCCCAATCCTTCTAAAACCCACAGTGCGTGTAGTCTTGCCGTTTCATCGCGATGGGTGGCCATTTTCGCCAGATCCTGAACAGCGCTTTTACTCCTGCGATCGAGCAGCAAACGGTGTGCGTTCATGCGCCACCAGATATTTGGATCGGCGAGCTTTTCAACCAGGTGCCGGTCTGTTGCATTGCCCAGGCTTAGTCCTTTTGTCCATGACGGACCCGTTGCATCCTTGGCGCTGATGCGGTAGATCCTTCCCTTGTCCGCATCATTGTAAAGCGCACCGGATTTGATCACCTCTTCACCCATCCATTCGGGATGCTCAATGATCTGTCTGTAGTAATCCACCACGTACAACGCGCCATCCGGACCGATGTAGAGGTTCACCGGCCTGAACCTGGCGTCGGTTGAAGCCAGGAACTCTTGATGTGGTCGTATACGGCTGGCTAAAAAAGTCGCGCCTTTTTCTTTTAAGCAATCGACATGAATCAGATTGCTCACTGGTTCTGCGACGAAGGTAACGTCGTCATTGTAGGGAGGAGGGAAGGCGCCGCCAAGATACGCGGTGAGGCCACACGCAGAGGTAATGACCCCAACATCCGTCAGCAGTTGGTGTTCTGGATTTTCTGTGATCGGAAAAACCTCGGCGGCATTGCCGTGATCAGACAAGGATTGCGTTGCGTTTGAAACGGCGAGGTTCCGGTTTCTTTTCAGATAGTTCTGGGCGATGACTTCGTGAAAAATGTGATTTGCATTTCCCACCAGCAAGTGATGGCCCCATTTGTCAAAAGTGTGCCCAAATTGCGTTTCACTCGACACTTCTTCGATCAGATGTTCATTCGGCCTGAACCGTACGGCCAGTCCGTTGGCGTTGACACCCAATCGTGGCGAATTCGGCACGCCGGGAAAGAACACTTCAGTGCCGCGATCGCCAAATTCCTTTTCATATGTTTCCGTTGCGACAACGCCCTCGTGCGCAAGGTAAATCCAGTTGTCGATACCCAGCACCGGGCTGTTCAGATTGTGCTGCGGGTTCGAGCGGGCAAATCCCGCGAGGACCGTGTCCCTGATGTCCGCCCGGCTGTCGCCGTTGCTATCTTCAAAATACAGAACATACGGCGCATCGGTCACCAGGATACCCTTCTTCCATCTCATCACACTGTTTGGAAGTATGAGGTTTTCGGCGAAAATGGTATGCTTGTCCATTTGTCCGTCGCCATTTGTGTCAGCGAGAACTTTGATTTTTCCGGTGCCACTTATGTCGAGGGGATATCCCGGCATTTCAACAACATACAGCCTGCCGTATTCGTCAATTTCCATGTCTACCGGATCACCGATAAGCGGCTCACAGGCCACGAGTTCAATTTTGAAACCTTCCTCTATTTCAAAGGAAGAAAGGGAAATGGCGGCGCCGGATTTTTTTTCCGACGAGGTGCGTTCGCTGCACACGTTGAAGGTGAAGAGGAGCGGGACGAGGAGAACCGCGTGTAGAAACGATTGCTTGCTCATGAAATCGATTTCATTTGCCGTCTCTTAAACTACAAATTTTCGCGAAGATTTTTTGAGGAATTATTTAGGCTGCAGAGGGGTGTTTTACGCCGGATATGGTAAGGAGCACCTCTCAACAACTTCAGACTTTAAACTTTGGACCTGAAAACAACTTGGAACTTCAAACAACTTAAAACTTAAAACTTAAAACTTAAAACTTAAAACAACTTCAAACTTCAAACTTCAAACTTTAAACTTCAAACTTCAAACTTTAAACTTCAAACTTTAAACTCTAAAACCCCTGATCCAACTAAACATCAATCCACTTCATGAGTATATATATTCGAACAAATACGACCCGAATGAAATGATCACATACGTTCGCATGGGCCCGTGTTTGCGGCACAAAAGTATTCCGCCGCCAAGAAGGACGAGCACAGGAAGATTGAAGAACACCGCACCAGCGGAAACGTGGATCAGCTGCAGCCTGATAAGGCCCCACACGAAAAATATTACAGGGAACACAAGCGCAAATATCAGCGACGTGACCCTTTTTGGTTCGGATTCCATGTAGTACGCCAGCACTGCCGCCGCCGCACTGAAGACCATGATCAAAACGATCCTTATCTGGAATGCAACCAGCGGACCGAGAAAAATTATGTTGAAAGACAAAAATATTATAATGAGCGCGGCGAAAGAAACCGGGTTACGTTTTGTCAGGTCCTTTTCCATGATTCGCCAGCACAGTGCAAAGAATTGAAGTCCTCCGCCGAAAAGTATGACAAGCAGAACAAGGTTGCCCGCGAAACCCGCGGGGTCGCCGGTCAAAGAAATGACTTTATAAGCAGCCAGCGGATACAGTAATATCAGAAAGAACCGCTCAATACCGGGAGTATACTTTTCATGCAGGTACGTTAAAAGATTGCCTTCACCCGAGGCATTTCTGTAAACGTACAATGTGTTAGCAAGCAATGCGCCGATCAATACGACTACAGAAAATGCGATGAGCTGATCGGCGCCGGGCAAATGCAGGATCTTGAAACCATAGCCGGCCATCATGAATAACACGCCGACGACGACCGCCATCACACGCATTCCACCTTTCTTCTCTTTATTGAGCTTGATGCCCGTCAAAGAACCCGTGAGCAATGAGATTGCGATTCCGGCAAAAGACAACAGCAATAATTCTCCAGCCCCAGGAAAATGCATGATCTTAAGCGTCGTGCTTACAAACAGCAGACCCAGCGCCAGGTATGAAAAGGGCGTCGATAGTGAAAATCGTTTGTCAATTGTTTCCATAGTCTCTTTTTGTATTTGTTGAAAATGATTATCGGGTATTTCGGCGATGGTGCTGCTCCACGCCTGTTCGAAGGACAAACCCTTGTCCATACGGACTTCAAGGTCACAGCTTACGTGATCCAGCATTTCATCACGCAGGGGTTTAAAGGTAAGTCCGCTGCCCAACAGAAATTCCGTCAGGCGCGTTCGCTGTTCTTCTGTCAGTTTCCCCATAATTTCAAACTGACTTTTGGTTTTGTTTGGTCTGCAAGGATAATACGCAGCATCTCGGTGAATCGCTGAAGTTCAGAGACCTTCACTTTGGCCAGTTTTTTTCCTTCCGGGGTGAGAGAATAATATTTCCTCGCGCGGTTGTCAACAATTTCAGTAACGGTGATGAGCATCCCCTCCGATTCGAGCTTGTATAAAATAGGATATAATGCGCCGTACGTCAGTTTGATCCCGTCGCCGGACAGCTCGGCCACGCGTTGCGTGATCTCGTAACCGTACATGTGCCTGTTTTGTGCTAACAGCTTGAGGATGATCGTCTTGATGGTACCCCGTATGAATTCGCCTGATGACATTATATATATAATTTACTTAAATATATAATGAATATACGATATTTCAAAATGAAGGTTGCGTTGAAACGATAGGTTGTTTCGCCGATTGAAACCCGAAACTTGAACAACTTGAAACCACCCCGAACTACAGGCAACCAGACCCTTACCTACAACACAACTTTAAACTTTAAACTTTAAATTTTAGACTTTAGACTTTAGGAGACTTCAACCCCTAAACAGCTTCGCCATTCGCATCTGTGGTGAGCACCTCACTCATGTAATCAAAAAAAGGCCGGATCGCCTTAAACGTTTTATTCATGTTAAGAAGAAAGTCGCTTGCCAAAACTTCTTTATCGGCAAACGTCCGTTCAAACCAGAATTGCTTGTGTCGCAGCAGATCAATCGCCGGGTGGTCAATGTGAAATCCGCGCGGCGCGGTTTGCACCTGCGAACCCTGCATCGCCCCAAATGTTGTGACGATACTTTTAGATCGCAACATTTTATACCAGTCGGCGTGATTGACATCAATATCCTGCCGGATCCGTTTCAGGTCGTCAGGACTGGGATAGGTGAAGCCACAGAGTAAACCTGACCCGCCGCCGGGTTTGATCCAGAAATAATACCCGCCACGCAATGCAGGCTTTAACCGCTTCAGGTATCCGCCGAAACGCGGGTCATACGGTGTTTTGTCTCTGGAAAACCGCACATCATTGTAAATGCGATACAGGCTTTTCCTGGCGGACGGAGTTTCGATGCGATCATGCGTATTCATTTTCGCAATGAGGGCATCTACAAAATGTTCAACGTTTGCTTTGGCGAGCTCATATTGTTGTTTGTGGGCAGCGAACCACTCGCGGTTGTTGTTGGCCGACAGCCTTCGAAGAAAATCAAACGTGGATTTGTGAATGGTTGGGGTGTTCATAACGATTCGTAAATTACTTTAAAACGGATGAGCAGCAAAAGCCACGCGGGACAAGAAAGTTAATCGCAGCTTAAATGCAACTTTCGAAGGGTGGTGCGGAAGTAATCGGGACGATAGCTTGTCCAATACCAACCAAGAAATTTCGAGCGGTGAATCTCAAGGTCGCAAGTAGTGATGGAACCGAATAAAATTAGATCAAAGCTGCACGCCCACCGAATAACCGGGCCAGACCTGGCTTTCGAGATTGAACAGCCTACCCGTGTCAATCTTCATACTACGAACTGCATAGGTGCTCTTTTCTGCATCGGGGTCGTACACAAAATAATTTAACGCCACACCGGCGAAAACGTAAGTGGACCGGTATCTTTTTCCGAAATCAAAGTGGAATCTGGTAACAAGGTTAAAATCGTTATCGAACTTTTTATCCCTGTTCATGTGAAGCATTTTTACACCAAAACTCATCAAGCGCTTTTCGTTTCGATGACTTGGTGCCGACGTTACTTTATTGGTGAGGATCTTCATGAAACCATAACCAAATCCCCACGTGTTTTGCACAAGATCAAAACCAACGATAAGGGCATTTTGATTTTGAATTTTATTGTTTCCGACGTAAGGCATCCCCACCGGGCCGGCGGGTGTCCAGGTACAATTCAGACAGTTGCCGGTAGTGTATTCAAAGTTGGTTATGAAGATCTCATTGGCGCTGAGTCTCATTACGGATCCAAACGAGCCCAGGTTGACAAGTCCCAACGGCGTTCCCGCATTTGCATTCTCCTTGGATTTCAGACGTTTGAAAAAATTAAGCAATCCGATTTGCTTTCCGCGCATCTCGCCGCCAAAGTTGATCAGGCCGATCTGCGTTCCGTGCATTTCCTTGCTGAAGTTGATCAGGCCGATCTGAAGTGATCTCGCTTTCGTAAACGGCGTGGAGTTTTTCCCCTTCATCCATTTCGCTTTGTTGATCAGGGCAATTTGTGATCCCGACAATTGTCCGTCTGCGAAATTGAAAAAAGTACTGATCTGTATGCCGGCAACGGATTCATTTACGAGATTATAAACTCCGGCAATGTGAACACCCGAAGAAAAACCTCCGATGCTGTTACCGATACCTGCGAGTTGAAATCCCTTGAAATCATTTCCCGTATGGTTGAGACCTCCGGTCAAAAGGATGCCACTGGCCCGGTTCAGTGTATAATTCAGGAACCCGGCAATCAGAACACCCTGATTGTTGACTTCAAAATCGCTGTGGATCAGTGTGCGCTCCTCTGATAATGTAAGATTGACAAAAGCATTCGTGCCCGAGATATTGGCCAGACCGCCAAGCTGGATACCGGTCGAGCTTTGGAAATGTGAATTGGTGATCAACCCGATTTCCAGGACACGATTTCCTGCGCTTAGTCCGCCAAAGAGATTTAGAGAATATTTATTAAAATATGATCCGCTGGCAATCCCGTTTGTACTGGTCCCCGGGAATAGTGAGAATTGAAATCGTCTTTCGTAAGTCTTTATTTTTTTCTTGTCGGCATCTTGTGCGTACGCAAGGGAAATTGCGAGTACCTGACAACAGAGGAAGGTTTTCAGTTTAGGTGTCATTTGAGAAAGCCAACGATGGGTGGTGTGATTCTCTTATAGTAGTTGGAGGATTTATTTTGTTTAACGGTTTTTTACTCGCGGTCCTGGGTCTGCATTTTTATCCCGTTAGAGGCCCTGAAGGGGCGAAACAGACGCACGGCACGGAAATCCGCAATGCAAATTTGCAGAACTTGCTGAAGCGAGAATCTTCGAAATTCACTACTTGCCTGCGGACAATTTCAATTAAATGGACACCCAGCACATTGACACGATGGTCTATTGCCTTCGGCAAGAGCAGGCGATCGTCCAGTTAGTTGCGAGCCCGATAATTATTTTATTTTTTAATTACCTTTAAGATTCAATACCATCGTATGACTTTCATTAGCAACATCTACACGCCAAATCCAAAAAAGATAAAGGAAGACAGGTTATCATTATTTTATCTGGGAGCTATCATTTTGGGTCTGGTCCTCGTTTTCGTTTTAGTGGTCAGGGGCGTGTTCGCTCTTTTATTCCTCGCATCTATTGCGGGCGGATTGATCAAACTAAAGATAGAAGACATCAAAAAAAAAGGCGCAAACCGTTTTGGCAGTCTCCCCTATCTTCTGAAACTCTCGCCGGAAATGATCGTCATTGGAAGCAGGGAGTATAAAACGGAGGAGCTAACAGATTTGACAATTGAAGCTGACGATTTTACGGGTGGTCCCGGAGGCGACATCTTTAGCTCGTCGCTGGGAACGGATAACTTCCTGAAGTTCACACATGCGGGGGAAAAACATTCATACCAGTTCGTGGTGAAAAAGCAAAGCGACCTATCGTTGGTTGCTCAGATCGAAAAAGAAATTCATAAAGCGAAAGCTTCTGTATAAAATCAGGAGAGCTGGACACCTTGAGATTGTGGGGCCTTATTAACCGCAAGCTCATCAAAACTTTATTAAGAAGGATCGATTAGCTGGCTTCTGGCCGACTGGTTTGATTTTTCAATTCTGGGTTTATTCGCCGGAAACATGGAGAAGAAACCAGTTTGTGGCAACCTACGATTTTTTTGTTCTCGATTCTCTGGGCGTATTTTACCGGTGTATCCTTCCTGGCCATTTATCCGGATGAAAATTCCCTTTCGGCCAATCTCATTTGAACCTGATCGGAAGCACAAACCTCACAAGTACAGGTTTGCCGTTTTGCGTACCCGGCTTCCATTTTGGCATCAGGTTAACAATCCGAATCGCCTCGGCGTCAGCGTTGGGGGAAAGGCTTCGTATTACTTTAGCCTCGCCGACCGTTCCGTCACGACCGACAACAAATTGAACGTATACGGTCCCATCATCTCCGTCACGGTTTCTGAGATTTTTTTTAATAAAATTAAGCATAGCCGCATACCCGCCTTCGTACTCCGGCTGATTCTCCACTACGGTAAGCACCGATGTCGTGTCCCCGGCTTCTGTGCTTCTTGTCGCCGTCCTTGCTGCCCGCCTTCGTTCGTCATTTTCATTGTATAAGCTGAGGCACACTAACTGGTCTTTAAATATCATGGAAGCTTCAGTTGAAAGATCGCGTTCAATGGATTTCTCACCAGCTCCAATGGCTAGTGAACTCAATGACTTTTCTAATAACATTCCCAGCTGCTCCGCGGTACCCTGATTTTTTGTAAAAAACAAAGCATATTTCCCGTCACAATTCGAATTTAAACCGTTAGGCAGCTGAAGATCAGTACTATCCCTGAACAGAAGGTGAATCGTCTCGCCTTTTTTCTACGCAATTTTTTCCTTCTATTAGCTCAAATATCAGCGCGACCCCGCCATCAAAGGCCAGCGCATAAAATGCCAGCGGGTTTTTGCCCCTAAGATCCCGCAGCTCGGTCACAGTTTTGAAAAGGTAGGTCTTCCCGGTATTATCGGAGACGCTGTCAATTAGCCCGGCGCAGTGCTGACCGAAGGCATTCGACGGCAATACAAATTCAAAAATCAGTACAAAATACAACCACTTTTGTTTCATAAATCAATTTCAGCAACGAGCAATTTACGCATAATAGTTTAAACTGAAGATGTTGAATGAGCAGTTCGGGGTTGTGTTAGCCGCCACGTGAATGCATAATAGCTATGCCGTCTCCGCTGGCTGGATTAATTTTGCAATCCCGGGTTTATTCGCCGGAATGTGGAAAGGAAAACTGAAATGTCAGATTAGCTTGTTTGACAACTTTAGATCTCTACATTTTAGACATTAAACTTAACTGTTATCTTCGGCAGAGGATTAAAAGCAACCAACAAGCGGAATATTATGCAAGAGATCATAAAACTGACGGCCTTCCTGGTAGCAAAACAGCTGGATATTAAAGCGATAAAATCATTCCTGGAAATAAATCCATTAGCCGACTCGTCATCAGAATTATTTTATTCCTTCAGCCCCGGCAAGTTTCAATATTATACCAACTACGGTGTTATAGTTTTCAGTGGATTCTCGGAGGCGGAAATCACGTATGCCATTAAAACCGTGCATCAATACCATAAAGAACCGGTAAAAAGTCCCTTGCGCGATGAATTTCAGATCCGTGTTGCACCTGAAGCAGAGACGGTTTTTGCCTTCAATGAAATAGTCGTTGGCCGTGCAGATGAAATGGTCGTCCGGATCGCAATGCTCCACCTGGCGCAGTCTGTCGCCCTCGACTATTACAGGAATATCGGAGAAAGTCTTCTGGAAGAAGTAAAGGCTTTTACCGATCAGCTTGAACAGACCGGCAAGTTAAAGATCAGCCGCAAAAACATGATGCGGTTCGTTGGAAAAGCATTGAATACGCAGAGTGACATCGCGGAAAATATTTACATTTTTGACGCCCATGATCTCACCTGGGAAGACGAATACCTCGATAAGTTGTACCAGGGACTGATCAAACATTTTGATCTCCGCATACGTTTCAGCGAAATTGAATATACGCTGAAGATAATCGAAAATAACCTCACCGTCTTCCGCGACATCATTCACCAGCGGGAAAGTAATCTGCTGGAGTACATCATTATAATCCTCATTCTTGTTGAAGTATTCGATCTCATTATCTCGAAATTTTTTAGTTAAAGCAGTTTAGAAATTAAGATCTGATGTGTCTGAAGTTTGAAGCCTGCCTGGCAAACAGGTTGTTTGAAAGTTGCAGATTCATAAATTTGAAGTTACCATTGGTTCAAGTGATTTCGGCGAAGCCCCACGCAAATGAAAATTCTTTTTAAGGCAAAAAGCCTGTTTCCATTATCATTGTTCTTGTTGGTCGGTATTCTTTCGTTTGCCCAAAACCTCAAGATATATCATATCGATGTAGACCAGGGTAGCGCCACCCTTATTATTACGCCAAACAGGTCGACATTATTGATCGATGCGGGCAAAAACAATCACGGCGAAAGAATAAAAAGAATCCTGCGTCACGAAGGTTTAAACCGTATTGATCATTTCGTCAACACGCATTATCACGAAGATCATTTCGGAGGGATCGACGAATTGGCCCGTGATCCGGACCTGACGATCGCAAGGGTTTACGACCGCGGAGACAAGGCACTGCTCCCGCCGAAAAAATTAAGAGAACAAACCTATATTGACTACCACACCGCCGTGGGAAAAAGGGCGGTTAAACTGACGCGGGGAATGCAAATAGCGGTCGATGCGAAAATCACTGTTACGTGTATTTCGCAGGGCGGCGCAGTGGTGGGCGAACAGCATCCAACACGAGGTCACGGCGAAAATGATATGAGCTTATCCCTTCTGATTACATATGGTAATTTTAAATATTTTGTCGGCGGCGATATCGAAGCACGCACCGAAAATAAAATTGCCGAACGCGACCTGGTGCTTGACGTCGACGTATACGTAGCCGACCATCACGGATCCCATACAAGCTCAACAGCAAATTTCATGAAAGACATGTTACCTTCCGTCGTGGTGATCTCCAACGGAAATAACAACTCATATTATCATCCGCGCAAGGTGACCCTTGATACCTATCACAGCCTGAACCCACCCCCCGTCGTTTTCCAAACAAATAAATATCTCGGGAAAAAAGTACAGGCCGGAAACGTCCCCGATGATTTCATTGCCGATCTTGAACCAACCGGTGACGAAGGAGCCATTCTGATCACGGTAAATGCCGGTCAGAATAACTTCACAGTCTCATACAGGGATAAGGTGAAAAATTTCTTAATTAAAAAGGGTCCGGCCACGCCGTGATAAATGCTTCGTTAGATTCCAGGATCGATTTTGAATGAGGGCGCTTTTTGGAAATCGAAGTTACTACTGTCGGTTAAATAACGTGACAAGTTGGAACTCTGGGAAGTTCCATCCTTCTGCATAGCCCTCATGCCTGAAAGGACTACTCTTTTGATGGAGGTCCACATCGCTCGGAAATTTATTTGGCGAAACCTCTTTGATTAGTTATAAATAGGACTTTTTTGAAACTGGATCTCAATTTCAGCATACCTGTGTAGCACATTGGCCTATCTTTGGCCTGGCCCCGATAACTATCGGGGCATAGCGGCTACCGAAGCAGTTCACTCTATGAATGAAGAGAAACTAATTTCTTGCCGCGAAGATTGAGTCTGTCTAATGGGCCTCCTTTTAATTATCTATAAAAAAATGTCAATGCAACCAAATAACAACGAATACTTTCAATTTTTGAAATTAACCGGAAACCGTTAAATCGAAGCCTCAAACAGCAGGTGACATCCTTTTGAAATGCACCTCCCAAAACGAATATCGAAATGGGAAATGAAAAATCAAGAACGGATTACGAACTGCCTTCAGCCGATATTATTCGCGACAACCTGTAACTACAAACCATCCTTTCCGGCTATTTGCGCTTGAGCCGGATGAAAAGGTTGCCGGATAAGGTGCTCCAATGAAGAGAGTCATTCATCCCGTTTACAGCACAAAAATCGAATTCAACTTTCGTCTCAATGCGGGCGCTCGCTTCGTAAAGAATCATTTCCAATGGGGATATTGACACCGTTGTCTGACCGGGATATTTTGCAAGAAGTTTTTGAATCAGTTCGTCGGTATCAAAAGCAATAGAGTCGCTTTCGCCGGCAAACACGAATTTATCGGTCAACGCGATGGGGGGCGCAAGGGTATATATCTTACCGTCGATGTTAAACGAGTCTACCTGGGGCGGAGAAATGTCCTGTTTAAAGGTTACGAGGTAATCGTAATCCCGAACGTTCACAACATTCTTTTCCGCCGCATGCGACCAGAAACTGAAATTCCGGTACCACGTATCTGATTTGTGGCCGGATCGCAGTCCCATCGTTCGGACATAAGTTTCGGCTTCATGGGTCCATCTGTCAAGTGACCTGTCGTTGACCGCTACAATCGAATCAAGATCCTGATGAAACCATTCCTGGATACTGGCAAAACCATGGTGTTCATCCAGGTAATCCACAATTGATATTAACTCGTTGTGATCGACGTTGCGTAAAACGGAGTCATTCGTATTTTCAGGACCGATAGCATATAACGCCGGAAGGCTATCACGTCTCCACATCACCTCGCGTTGTATTTTTCCGTCTTCCAGGATGTTATTGCTTTCCAGGATGGAGCGCAGTCGTTTTACCTGGCTGCGCTCACTGACGGAAAACATTCCCCAATAGCCAAACGATGCCACCGCGAGGACCACCGCCAGTGAGACCGGGATGAATTTGATGTTGCTCTTGGCAATTGCAAAATACGTGCACGTAATGGTGAGCCACACGCCGAGTAAAATGAGAATATACCTGTTGATCGTGATCCCATAGTCGGCGACCCGCATGCCTATAGCGATGAACAACAGGATCACCAAGGGAAACAGGATGAAATAGTAAAGCCTGGAGCATTTGCGTATCCATGCATTGCCAGGCAGATTCCCGTAGGGATGTATCAGCAGCAGCGTAAGAATTCCAAGAACCGCGACACAGACCACCAGATAAGAAACAATTCCTTTGGGCCAGCTCCAAAGCAAAACGATCTTGCCTGCATATATATACAGAATCAGCAGGTACAGAACCACCAGCGGCAGTAGCACGAACTGTGAAAATACCTTAACACCTTTTGGATACTCACGGATTTCATCAAGGCTATCAAAATGGCCGGGGATGCCGGCCAGGAAGAACCATGTATTGAATATACCGGCGACGATTATGAAGAGGTCAAGGAACAACTTTCCATCAAGGTATATGTCGAAGAGGAAACGCATAGACCCAAGGGCGAGGGAGAGTCCCCCGTAAAGAAAAGCCGAATAAAGCACTGAAGTGACAAACCTCACGAACAGGATCCGGTTGTAATGCCAGAAGCCATTAGTTTGTCCCTTTCCCGTAAACGGAACAAACGCCACCAGCAAGTGAAGGATGACTGCGTAAATCGCATAACGTATGTAAGGGATTGAAGTATTTTGAGTCGACTCCTCGCCGGGAAACATAAAATATATAACGACGAGGATGATCAATCCAAACAGGCGAATCAGCCATGTTGGTTTTTTATCGTAGCCCCGGCTGTAGGCAAACACATCCACACAAACGAACATCGGAATACCAAGAGCGGCGGTGAGCACCAGATTGACGTATGGCGATGGATTTGAGAGGTCGGATTTAAACTCATTCAGGTAAATTCCAAATCCGACAGCGATGAATCCGGAGATGAGTGTAAGCGGAAAACGCAGAAAAGCCTGCCTCGCATTGAGTGCAAGGTATTTGAGTGAGAGCAGCCTCATGGGTAAGTTTGTCTGGTTTAAGGTAAGGGAAAATAGAACCAGTGGCAAGGTAAATGGGTGTTGGTCTTGGGCTGTTGGCCTTTGGCTGTTGGCTATTGGCCTTTGGCTGTTTGGCAGTTGGCTATTGGCTGTTGGCTTTTGGCTATTGGCTATTGGCTGTTGGCTGTTGGCTTTTGGCTATTGGCTATTGGCCTTTGGGTTGGCTTTGGGCTATTGGCCAATCCAAAGTTGGCTGCGCAAAGAACAAAGGCTATTGTTGCTGACATAGGGTTGTCACCGAGAGGCGTTTTCTTTGACGTATCCTTAAACGATATTTGACCATGCATACCACAAACTATTACAATACCTTCATTGAGGTCGCGCCCGACTGCCCTACAAAAGCCGCGGAGATACCGCCAGCGAAGGGAGACCAAAAAACTGCAGCCAACATTCAGTTTGAGATGGTTTCGGAGAATCCATACAAGTTCACTTCTGACGACGTATTGTTTCAGGTCTATGCTATAAAAAACAAAGTCAGCGGCAAGCAGCAGATTTTGGCTGAACGGGAAAACTTCTTTTCAAAAGGCCAGGCATGTTTCCGTTCGTCGCCGTTGACAAAAAGGTACGGATGGGGCGTTCACAATAACGCTGAGGGGAAAATTGCAATTTATCCGATGGAGTCAGCCGAATACAAAAAATTCGTTAAGGACAAAGCGTTGGATCACGTGAAGGCGATGCGGTCAAAAAGGGAGAGCTGATGTAATAAAGGAGTTCGGTGAACTGGAGATCTTTGTAATCCACCGACCTGTTTTAGTTCCGTGAAACGAGACAACCGCTAACTACCAGTATGTTGCAAGAACCATTACGGATCCGGTAGGTTACAAACTTCAGACCCGGTGTTCACCAGCTTACGCACTGCCAGCCACCAGTTCGAATGTTGCCAGTTACCGTTTGGACTGTGGCTGACCACCGGTATGCGTCCTCGAGACCACAAGTTTCAGACCCGGCGTTCACCAACTTTCACACTGCCAGTCACCAGTTCGAATGTGGCTAGTTACCGTTAGGACTATGGCTGACCTCCGGTATGCGACCTGGTGACCACAAGTTTCAGACCCGGCGTTCACCAACTTACACAACGCCAGCCACCAGTTCGAATGTGGCTAGTTACCGTTAGGACTATGGCTGACCTCCGGTATGCGACCTGGTGACCACAAGTTTCAGACCCGGCGTTCACCAACTTACACAACGCCAGTGACCAATTCGAATGTGGCCAGTTACCCTTAGGACAGCCGTTGGGCAATAACAGCATTCTGTATTAATCCCATTAATCCCATTAACCCGCGATCCGCGATCCGCAATCCGTCACAATTTTCCGGGGTTTCGTCCCATGTTTTATCTTGTGACAACCCGATGATGTACCATTGTAATAAAAACATCCCGCAGTATGGACATTAGCTTTAGAAACTGGAATCTGAAGAAAATTGAGTTTTGGTTAGCAACAGCAGTCTTCACCGTAAATATCCTGGCCCTTCTGATGGGGGGAAATTACCGGGGAGCGCTGAATTGGCCCGGTGAAACAATTACTCCGATGGCTTACTATTTTCGGGAACTCGCAGAATATCTTACACTCTACTTTTCGTTTTTGCTCCTGAATTTTTACGTCGTTCCGAATCTTGTCAGGAAACACGCTGTCGCGATGAACCTGATCGTGACGGTGGCGGTTTTTGTTGTCATAGGCGTTGTGTTGGGAAATATGGAGTACGCCGTATTTCCAATGTTCGGGTTCGCCATTTATACGATGGTCAAGTATACGCTGCTATATATTTCGTCGATTTCATCCGCGGTTCACACAAGATACCGTTTTATTGCCCCGGGCGTGTTGCTGGCTTGTGCTTTATGGGCGATCAGCATGTTGCTTTTTTTGATTGGCGCTGCGGACCGGGTAGCGATTACGATATGGGTCACGCTGATTCCGTTCGGCATAGTGTTGTACTCCTACTCATTCTATTCGCTGATTCCTCAGTCTTTGGGCAAAAAATATCCATTCAGAGCCTATCTATGGAAAGTGTTTGTTTTGCTGCTCATTGCCGGAATTCCGCTGGCCATTATCGCTATGTTCTTAACACAGGGCGGGGATGCTCCTCTTGTGATTGCGTTCGCCAATATGCTGTTCCAGTTTTTGCTGACCGCACCTTTTTCGTGGATCTTTTTCAAACGCTACAAAAAAGGGACGGAAGAGCTCGTGTCGTTACAAAAGGAGCTGGGCCAGTCAACAGCGAATATCGATTTTCTCCGCTCACAGATCAATCCTCATTTTCTGTTCAATGCCCTGAACACCTTGTACGGAACTGCAATCCAGGAGAACGCAGACCGCACGGGCGAAGGGATCCAGAAACTCGGTGACATGATGCGTTTCATGTTGCAGGAGAACATGCAGCCAAAGATTTCACTCACACGTGAGATTGAGTACCTGAACAATTACATCAGCCTTCAAAAACTGAGGACAGATCCTGTACCGGGAATAAAAATTGAAACGCAAATCGACGATCCTTTGACATATGTGCAGATCGCCCCGATGTTGTTAATCCCTTTTGTAGAAAATGCCTTTAAACATGGCATCAGCCTGAGAGAACCGTCTTACATCAAGATTAGCCTCGAAGTAAACAATAATCGGTTGAATTTTGACGTCAGCAACAGCAGTCACCCGCGGCAGCAAAATGATCCTGAAAAAAACATGAACGGGATCGGCCTGAATAATGTGCGGCAACGGTTACAACTGCTTTATCCCGCCCGGCATGAGTTGATCATCCGCGAAACGGGCAAGGAATTTTTTATACACCTGTCAATTCAGTTATCTTAGTCCACCATGCAAACAAGCTGATGAAGGCAATTGCCGTTGATGATGAGCCGATCGCCCTGGAGATCATCCGATCCCATGCTACGAAAGTTCCGTTTCTGAACCTGAAGGCGGAGTTTACGGATGCGTTCAGGGCGATCGACTATCTGCAAAAAGAAAACATTGACCTCATATTCCTCGATATCAAGATGCCGGATATTTCGGGAATCGAATTTTTTAACAGCCTCGGCAAAAAACCGCTCTTGGTATTTACAACCGCCTATTCGGAACACGCTGTCACGAGTTTTGAAATGGATGCGGTTGACTACCTGTTAAAACCTTTCTCATTAGCGCGTTTTATTAAAGCTTGCAACAAGGCATTTGAGCTGTACAATTTCAGGAACGCCGCTGAAACGTCAGACCACGTCTACGTCAAAACCGGTTATGAGCAGATCAAGGTTCTTTATGATGATATCCTTTTCCTGGAGGCGTCCGGTAATTACGTCACTTTTGTATTAAAGGATAAAAAGGTCCTGTCCCGCAGCACGTTCATCGAAGCTATCACCATGCTTCCGGCGGAAAAATTTGTGCGAATACATCGTTCTTATGTCGTGGCGGTAAACAGGATCGATAAAGTTGAACGCCACCAGGTAACTGTGAATAAGGTAACGGTACCGGTGAGCGATGCATATGCCGCAAATCTAAGTTCCGTGCTTAGAAAACACTGAAAACCCAGGCGGAAAACTGAATCGCTTACCGGGGAGCCGTGATAGTCAAATCAGCCGCTGCACCGTTTAATGCAAGCGTTTTCGCGCTGCGCGATTCAACGGCCTGTGCAACTTTCATTAGCTTGACCGTTAGAATTGAAATTGATTCTAAAACTATCTTCATCTCCCATTGGCACACCGATTTCTTAAAATAAACCCTATTTGATTTATGAAACTTTATGAAGAAAAGTACGGAACACCCGAATACGATCCAACGGTTCCCTGCATCACAGCGACATTCAGTGGATTTTTAAACAGCGAACAATTCAAATCATTCCTGAACAAAGGCCTTGACCATTTGATCGAGAAAAAAAGAATACATGGAATGATTCTCTGGCTTGCCGATACCCGGAAACATGTAGTGCAGCCCGAAAAGGATACGAACTGGGTGGCTGAAGATTGGAATCCGCGCGCGTTGAAAGAAGGCATCCGGCACGTGGCCTTTGTGCTGCCTGAAAATCTATTCGGCGATCTGTCGATAAAAAAATATGCGCAAAAGAACGACGCGCAGGAAAATAAAATGACCGTCCAGATGTTCGGCGACGTGAAGGCCGCCAAAGACTGGTTTTCAGGAATTTGAAATGACGTGATACCAAAAAAATAGCAGGTGTGCGCTATCTTTTTGGATTTTTCCACGGTTAGGTTCCCGGTTCCGTCGCAACTTGTCCACTTCCTTCGTTTCCAATTGTTACTTACCCGTTGTTTGAAGAGACATCAGCGTAATGGAAATTATCCGGTCGAATTCTTAAAATCATGCATTTCTTCCTGTTTATTTACAAGAGAATAACGACGCGATTTGAACCCACAGCTGATTGAACGGTCTATTTTTTTATGCGGTATAGGCCACATTATTCTTTCCATCGCAAGCGTCACCATACCCAAAGCCCTGAAGTGGCGGCATCACTTGCAGAAGCTGCAACCCCTGATGCGTCAAATGTTCTGGACTTACGCGGCTTACATACTCGTAATTAATGTCAGCTTTGGCATCCTTTCCATTATAGGCGCCAATGAGTTGCTTAATAAATCGCTGCTTGCAAAATCAGTAACGCTTTTTATCGGCCTCTATTGGCTTGCTCGCATCTGTATTCAATTCCTTTACTTCGATAAATCGGATGCACCCGCAGGTTTCATCTTCAAGCTGGGAGAAATTGCACTGGTCACATTATTCACGGTCTTTACGGCTGTGTACCTGACCGCTTTTCTTTACAACATTTCATGGATCTGACCCTGACACTTCTGATCGGTTATGCTTTGTTCCTGGCCATCACTGGCTACCGGCTCTCGTTTTTAAAAGACAAAATGACGGCAAGGGCCATTGCGTGGGTACTGGCGATTGCTACCGTTTTGTTTTCAGCGAGCATAACATGGGAGAAACCACCTTTATACAGGATGATCGTCATCGTTACCCTGCAACTGTTGTCGATGAAATCGCTGGTCGCTGTTGAAACGTATGCTGGAAAAATGAATTTGAAATTTTTTCAATGGATGGGTTTTGCGATGGGCTGGTTTGGGATGCGGCCTGTTCTGTTTGAGACGCTGCCGTCAAAATCCCTCTCTTATGCGAAGCTCTCGTTGTTCGGCATTTCCCGAATTGTGATAGGTCTCCTTTTCCTCTACTTGTCAAGAGTCATCGAAAGAAGTGAAATACAAATATTCTTTCTGTCGGAGCTTGTTATGCTGATTGGCATGAGCCTCATCCTGCATTTCGGGCTGTTGAATCTTTCGGCGGCGTTTTGGCGATTTTGCGGAGTTGACGTAAAAGAACTGTTTCGCGCTCCAGTCAAATCAAAGTCTTTGAAGGAATTCTGGGGTAAAAGATGGAATATCGCTTTTTCTGAGATGACGTCGCTGATCGTATACCGTCCCCTTAAAAATTCGTGGGGTGTTCCGAAGGCGACCCTCGTGGCTTTTCTGGTATCAGGATTATTGCATGAAATTGCCATTTCATTTCCGGTACAGACGGCTTATGGCCTGCCGTTGCTGTATTTTTGCATTCATGCTGCACTCATGTTCGCGGAAAATTCTCTGGCCTTTGTCAGGTCGATCAACCGTCACCAAATATTTTCGCACATTTGGGTTCTTGGCGCATTGATCACTCCAATGCCGCTACTTTTTCATCCGGCGTTTGTCGCACATGTATTGGTTCCATTAAGGGATGTCATTTTAAATATCCTGGTGCCTTGACCGTCTTTGCTTTTCGTCAAGAAAACGCAACACATCGCGTAAATAATTTTGTCAGGACCGGAAATCATCGGAAGTTTAAATAAAAATGAAAACGATTACCGCCATTTTTGTGCTGGCAGTTGTATCGACAATGGCCAGCAGGGAAACCGTTTACCAAGGCTGCACTCCCCCGCATCGAAGTGTAAGAGATTTTCTGGGGATTTCGCAAACAGACAGCATCGACTTTATCCGCTGGAGGCTCGTTGTACGTCCCACCACCTTTGAGCTCAGCTGTCAGTATGGCATTGGAAAGCCCAATACCAACGGATTCATAGACGAAAAACGTGTGAGCTTTTCAGGGTCGGCGAAAAAGATCGGCCACAAGCTTCATCTTGCGCGCGCCAATAAATCTTTTGTCATGGCGGAAGTCAATCCTGACCTCCTTCAGCTCCTCGATGAAAATCAGAACCTGCTGCGCGGAAACGGTGGCTTCAGTTACACCCTGAACATTTACCCCACACCATCCTCCGCCTCGGATCAGTTCAACCTTCGTTTGAAGCCTTCAGCTCCTGGTAAGCAAATGACCTATGAGGGAAGAACCCCCTGCCGCGAAATTTCCGGCATCATTGGCCTGCCATCTGGGTCTGAATGCCGAAAGTTAAAATGGTTGATCACACTGAATGCCGACCCGACAACTGGAAAACCATCCGGCTTCAGCATGACCGGCACTGGATATCGAAAGGAAGGCCTGGTCAAAGGGACATGGGAGATCATACAAGGGAGCAACGGGAAGATCATTTATAAACTCACAACTGAAAAGTATAACCCTATATTCCTTTTGAAGGGTGATGATAACGTATTGTTCTTCACCGATCCCGACGGAAGATTACTGGTTGGAAATGAAGATTTCAGCTATACCCTGAACAGAAGGATGTCGCCCTTGTAGACCGTTACCTGCACACGCGTTTTTGTCAGGATCGCATTCCAAATTTTGTGAACGTCGTGCGAGGTCATTATCTGTCTCTAACAGCAAGGATTCTTACATCCATGCGTTGGATTTCAAAAAAATGACTTATATTCTCGGAATGCTGTTCCGCGCATACGGTCGGCGCCCCACGATTATGAAAAACATGTTAACCACTTTCCTGGTTGTTCTTTCCATTATTGTCCATGGACAGGATTTTCAAAATGCCAACCTGCAAGCCATGGTTGACGCCGAACGGGCATTTATTCAGCTGGCAAAAGAGAAAAATGCCCGCGATGCATTTCACACCTTTCTCTCCGAACATGCAGTCACCTTTCAGGAGGAACCCAAGATCGGACTGAAACATTTTGAAACCGGGATACTGAATACAAGCCTCTTGTCATGGCAACCTGAATTTTGTGACATCGCGGCCTCCGGTGACTTTGGGTATATGACCGGGCCCTGGGAGCTACGGACGCTGCGCGAAGATAAGGAACCGGAAAGCTCGGGCCATTTTTTGACAGTGTGGTCAAAACAACATGATGGACAATGGAAAGCGGTTCTGGATATCGGAATTTCTCATGGCGAAAACAGAGACACTGTTGTTTTGAAAACATCCCTCATCAAACCGGTGAAGCTCCGAAGAGGAGATTTTCATGCCGTGACGGAAGTTGAAGAAAAATTCATAAGCAATTACGAGGAACTGGGAAGCAAAGCTTACGACAAAGTCCGTTCCGAAGAGATCAGAATTTACCGGACCGGCAAACAACCTATTATCACTGCGCCCGACGTTGCAGAATATATCAAAGTGGAAACTTCCGACATTGATTATCTCGTCATGGGCGGCGCGATATCCAAATCGAAAGATCTCGCCTACGTCTATGGCACCGCGACCATCAAGAATTCCAAAGACCTCCATATCGTCAGTGGCACCGCCAACTACGTCAGGATCTGGAAAAAAGAAGACGGGGATCACTGGAAAATAGTCGTTGATATTTTGTCGCAGGGCTGAGCTTGTTCATCCGGTAAATCTTCGTGAACCTTCGTGCCAAATTCTGGTTCATGATTTTGAAAAATCCCAATGCAGTTTGCTCCGGCCTGCGTTCGGGTTTTGCCCTATGCATTCGATAAGGTCGAAAACGGCTGGAATGCAATGCCAACGACAATTTGTTCGTTCGCATTGCTTCCTTCGTCGGTTTTCATTAAGTTTATCTTGATATCCTACCGACACCTATTTTTGAAATGAAGGAAGCTAAGGACATAAAAGCTCTTTTAGACGAACTTTCAAAAAACAATGAGGGTGCTTTTCGTGAGATCTTTGGTTTATATTCTCATAAAGTTTATTCCTTTGCGCTGCGGCTGACAGGGTCAGGCGTTACCGGTGAAGAAATGGTTCAGGAAGTATTTCTCAGGATCTGGCTGAAACGTGAGTCACTTGCGGACGTTGAAAATTTCTCAGCTTATCTTTTCGGCATCACAAAAAATCTTGTACTTAATTTACTAAAGCGAAAAACTTTTGAAGAAAAGGCCAGGATCCGTTTGCTTCGCGACGTTCCAGCAAATCACTCCGATACTGAAGAAACCGTTATTCACCATGACTATGAGGAACTATTGAAGGAGACCATCAATCATCTGCCTCCGCAACAGAAATTGATTTACAGCATGTGTCACCAGGAAGGATTGCAATATGAAGATGTTGCGCAACGTCTTAAGATCTCAAGATTTACAGTAAAAACACATATGCACGAGGCCTTGAAAGCGATCAAGGCTCAATTTTCCCACATCATACAGGCTCTGTTTCTATTTATACTACCGTTTTGAATCGTATTAGCCCTTTTTGATCTGGCTTTATACTTCGCAGGCCCGCGTTTATGAAATATTTTTTCTGAATGACTACTCCTCCGGAGTCTGCGGATTGTCTTTATTGATAGTATTCACCCATTCTATTGACACTAAATATATGGATCAAAGCCGTTTGGAGTTCCTGTTTGAGCGTTTTCGAAGCGGAGCCTGCACCGAGAAGGAAAAGCACGAACTCATGGAGATCATAAGCCGGAACGACACGCCAGCAGTGAGAAAATTTTTAAGCGAGGTGTGGAATGCCCCGGCGCAGAAACTCGCGGAAGACAAATCGCAGCAGATCCTGAATTCAATCCTCGGCAGGCGCGACCATGTCATCCCCATCCGTAACAACAACTATTTATGGGCAAGGGCAGCGGCGATCACGGCCTTTATCGCCATTTCCACGGCGATCTTTTACCTCACACAGAACGCGCGATTCGAAAAAACCACATCCGATATCACCGCTGAAGCATTGCGGCACGATCAATTCCTGAAGCTGCCGGATGGAAGCAAGGTGATCCTGAATCAGGGCAGTAAACTCGAATACTCCGACTCATTTGCCGGTAAACATTTGCGCGAAGTGTATTTAACCGGGGAAGCCTTTTTCGATATTGTCCATGACGCGTCAAGACCTTTTGTGGTCCGTACCGGCAGGATCAGCACCACTGTTTTGGGGACGGCATTTAATGTGAAAGCTTATCCCGAACAAAATGACATTACCGTAACGGTAGCGCGGGGTAAAGTGAGCGTGAGTGATGACGTAAAGCTTCTGGGCATTCTTCTTCAGGATGATCAGATAACTTTCAACAAAAACAGCCAGGAGACGCGACGCATGGCCGTCAGGAGCAATGAAATCATTACATGGACCGAAAAAGATATCTTTTTTGATGATGTATCAATGTTTGCGGCCGCGGAAGAATTGGAAGCACGATTTGATGTCGGGATAACCTTTAAGAATGAGCGCATCAAAGAATGCAAGTTTACGGCGACGTTCATTCGCGGGGAAGACCTGTTGCAGATATTGGACGTGATCTGTGAATTCAACAGCGCAAAATATAAAGTAAATGCCTCCGGAGAAATAGAAATTTTCGGGGACGGATGTCCACCGAAACTGTGATGTTTCAAAAACCTAACCCAATCAAAAATTATGCAGCAAGTATACCCAGGTTTCTGATTTAAAGTCCCCCGCCAAGGGCAGGGGACTGTTGCCTCGCATCCAACGGCCATTGGTGCAAGGCCTGTTTTAAACAATTATCCATCACTTAAAACAATCAAAAATATGAATTTTTCTGTACAGAATACAGAAAGCTGTTGCGGCCATTTTGTTAAGGCAGTAACGGCAGTGATCAGAGAACCAATCGTCAAGCAGGTTATGCGTATCAGCGTCGTTTTTTTAGCGCTTCTACTGACAACCATTCAGCTTTTGCTCGCGACACCGGGTCGTGGCCAGGGTGTGAACGAAACGAAGGTTACGCTGGCGTTGAAGGAAGAATCCCTGGAAGCAGCTTTTAAAAAGATCGAAAGCCTGACACATTTCCGTTTTGTGTACCGGAATGAAGAGATCAGCGAAATTCAAAACATCAGTCTCGAAAAAGCAGAAAGGACAGTTTCAGAAACATTGCGCCTGATCCTTGAAAACACATCCTTTTCGTTCAAAGAGATGAAAAAAAACATTCTCATCCTGCGAAATGAAGCGCCCTTTCCTGCGCGCGCTGAGATCCCGCGACCCGAACACAAGATCACCGGAAAGGTTGTAGACGATGGAAACCAACCGCTTGCCGGTGTCAGCATCGTTCTGAAAGGAACGACAACCGGAACTACGACAGATGGCAACGGCTTGTACTCACTCACCCTGCCAGATGCGGCGGGTGTTTTGGTTTTTTCATTTATCGGTTTTTCAACACAGGAAGTAACGATTGACAACCGGACAATCATCGACATTGCTTTACTTCCCGACATTCAGTCACTAACGGAAGTTGTCGTCACCGCATTGGGAATTTCACGTCAGGAACGTTCACTCGGCTATGCGACGCAGGAAATCAAAGGCGACAACCTCACGTTCACGAAAGAACAAAATGTGATCGGTTCCCTGGCAGGAAAAGTGGCCGGCGTCCAGGTAATCGGTTCGCCGGGTGCTAGTATGGGTGGAACCTCGAAGATAAAGATCCGTGGTGTCAACACGTTGGCCGGAAGCGATGGACCCCTTATTGTTTTGGATGGAACTCCAATGTCGAACAGTAATTTTTCTTCAAGAAACGGCCCCGACTATGGCAACGCGATCCAGGATATCAACCCGGATGATATCGAATCCATCAACGTATTGAAGGGCCCGGCGGCGGCGGCTTTATATGGGCTTCGTGGTCAACATGGCGTCATCATGATCACAACAAAAAAAGGTGCGCTGCAAGCGAAGAAGATCAGTGTCGAATACAGTGGCGCATTTTCAATGGACAAAGCCGGCAATTTCATGCCGAATCAGAACATCTATGGAGGAGGCAGCAGCCAGACTTTCGCAACACTCGCGGATGGTACTCCGTATTCGAGCAACAGTGTTGATGAAAGCTGGGGACCAAAAATGGATGGCACTCCCGTAAGGCAATATTATTCGTGGTTCCCGGCCGATCCGGATTACGGAAAGTTAACACCCTACCTTCCCCATCCCGATAACGTCAGGGACTATTATGAAATGGGAAACACATTCAACAACACCATTGCAGTCAGCGGCGGCGCGGAAAATTCAACGTTCAGAATCAGCTACAACAACACCGATATCAAAGGAGTTGAGCCGAACACATGGCTGAAGCGAAATAATTTCGGATTCAATGGCTCGTTGAATATCACCGGCAAGCTCAAAGTTTCAACAAGCCTCAACTATGCGAATAACAACGGTCAACGACCGCCTCAGGGTTATGATTATGGTTCAACGTATTTGAATCAATGGTTCCAGCGCAGTGTCGACATGGATCGTTTGAAGAATTACAAATATCCAGATGGTACTTTCCATCATTGGAATATCCGTAATCCTACTTCGGCAGGCGTGTTGGCCAATACCAGGGCACTGTATTGGAACAACCCGTACTTCGACGCATACGAAAGTTTTTCGCGTGACAGTCGTGACCGTTACTTCGGAAATGTCGCGCTCGGTTACGAGGTCGTCAAAGGGTTTTCTGTAACAGGAACAATTCGCTCAGACATGTTTACACAAAATATCGACAAGCGAACCGCGAAGGGCGGAAGGGAAGTGAACGATGGATATTGGGTAGGCAAGTATCAGAACAAGGAAATCAACTATGAGTTTATAGCAGACTATAAAAAAGAATGGGGTGCATTGTCTTTCAACGCAATTGCCGGCGGAAATATCATGAAATACGATTTCACTTCTGTTTATCAGGCAACAGTCGGGGGATTGGTGAGCCCCGGATTTTATAACATTGCTGCATCGGTTGAACGGCCTGTGGTCAGCTCGACGATAACGCGCAAACAGATTCGGAGCGCTTTCGGAATCGTTTCGTTGGGTTATAAAAATATCTGGTTCCTTGACGCCTCGGTACGCAATGACTATTCGTCAGCGCTGCCTGAAGATAATAATTCATACTATTATCCATCGATCTCAGGTAGTATGGTGTTCAGTGAGCTGATCAACTGGCAGCCGTTAAGCATGGGTAAAGTGAGATTGGGTTATGCAACTGCGGGCGCAGATCTTCAACCGTATCTTACGACGCCAAACTATTCCGTAGCCAGCCCTTATGTTCCGGCGGGCGGATCAACGATCAACTCGCTTTTCGAACCGGATGTCTTGTACAATCCCAACCTGAATCCAACGTTGGGCAAATCGTACGAGGCGGGAATGGACTTTAAGTTCTTCAATAACCGGTTAGGTCTGAACCTGACCTGGTATCATCAGAAAAACGAAAACCAGGTACTTACTTTGCCGGTTTCCGGCGCTACCGGCTACACCTCCGCGATCATCAATGCCGGATTGATTGAAAACAAAGGTTACGAAATAGCGCTCTCGGCAACACCGGTACAAATGGCGAAATTGAACTGGAGCGTAAATTTCAACATCAGCAGAAATCGCAGCATCGTAAAGGAACTGTACAACGATGGCATTACCGAGATCAACAATTACCAGATCGCGAGCAACACATATTCGGGAGTAACAGCCACGGTGAATGCGCGGGTCAACGAACCTTACGGCACGCTCATCGGACAAGCTTATTTGAGAGATCCCGCCACCGGCAAGATCATGCTGGATGCCTTGAATCTTCCGATGTATGAAGCGAATCATGATTTCGGAAGTGTTCTTCCGGACTATACAGGCGGCCTGCAGAATACCTTCTCCTATGGTCCCGTTAGCCTCAATGCAATGATCGACTTCCAGGTTGGTGGACAATTTTTCAGCTGGTCGAAGATGTTGTCGGTAAAAACAGGCATGGCGCCTGAAACCGCAGTGCTGAATGAAAACGGAAAAAATGTTCGCGACCCTGTTGCGGACGGCGGGGGTGTAAAAGTTACCGGTATCTCCAACGGAACCGGTGAGGAGGTTACAGCGTTCGTCGACGCACGGACTTATTTCAGATCGCGCCTGGGGACACAGATCTATGAAGAGTGGCTGTACGACGCATCGTTCGCGCGGCTGAGGGAAGTGCGGGTGGCCTATAATCTGGCGAAAGAAAAAATGGGCAAGTTACCGTTCAGATCAGTCACCGTCGGGTTGATTGCGCGAAATCCTCTCATGATTTATCAAAAGGCTCCCCAGGGATTAAACCCGGCCGAGATTGCGAACGGAAGCGAAGCGGTGTCATGGCTGGAAACCGGACAGCTCATCACGGTGCGTTCTTATGGTATGAGCCTCAATGTTACCTTTTAACGAATGATCGGTATGAAAAAAATATGGATTTTATCTTTCGTTGCAGTGTTGACAGCCTGTAACAACTTTGACGATGACCTCAATGTCAATCCCAATGTACCCAGTGCCGCTTCCAACACACAATTGTTGGCATACGCGATGCGATCGTTACCCGAAACTATGGCGTCGGCAAGCGGTCCGCTTTATGCACAACAAATTTCCGAAGCGGAGTATATCACGTTATCGCGGTATGAAACCGTCTACTATAACTTTTACAACTGGTATTCCGGCCCGTTGATGAACATCGAAAAGGTCCTTACCGCCGAAAGTTTTAATGTATCGGAAGGCCCCATAGCCAACCAGTTAGCAGTAGCCAAAATTCTAAAGGCTTACTTCTTCTGGTATGCAACAGACCGGTGGGGAGACCTCCCTTACAGCGCTGCGCTCAGGGGCAATCAGGATTTCACTCCCGCCTATGATACCCAGGAATCAATTTACAATGCACTTTTCACCCTGCTCGATGAAGCCAATGCCGAAATTGTCAGCGGAAACATCTCCAATGATATCGTTTACGGAGGCAATGTGACACGCTGGAAAAAGCTTGCCAATACCATTCATATGCTCATGGCACTGCGGCTATCAAAGGTAAATCCGGCAAAAGGAGCGGAAGAATTCAACAAAGCACTGACAGCGGGTATCATGACCGGCAACGCCGACAATCTGGTATATGCTCACCTGTCGGATCCGAATAACTGGAATTACTGGTATCAGGTATTCAGCGTGCAAAACCGCGAATGGTATGCAGTGAGTAAACCGCTTGTTGATTATATGCTTCCGGTAAACGATCCGCGACTGCCTCTTTTTGCCAACAGAAACGAAGCGGGTCAATTCGCGGGACTGGCATACGGATTAATGGGTAATGAAGTTAATACAGGCGTCTACCAGAAAAAGAACGTCAGCATGTTGGGCACCGGAATGCGCCAATCAACGACGCCGCGTTATGTTGTCACCTATGCACAAGCGCTGTTTGCCAAGGCGGAGGCAGCGAAATTGGGATGGATCGCCGGCGGTGATGCCGAAGCCGAATTAAACTACAACCTGGCCATAGAGCAGTCAGTGAGACAATGGAACAACAACAGTACTGCAGGATTGCCGGAAATGATGAGCACGCCGGAAATCCAGTACGATCCGAACCGCGGGCTTGAACAGATCGGTTATCAACGGTGGGTCCATTTGTTCCTGAACGGTTATGAGGCCTGGGCCGAATGGCGACGGACAGGCTATCCGGTATTGGTTCCTCCGTCGAACAATAACGACAGGCCGATCCCGCGCCGCGAAGCTTACCCGACGCAGGAAGAACAAAATAATTCACAAAGTTACAACGAAGCAGTTCAGCGCCTCGGAGGTACCAACGATCTGAATGGGCGCGTCTGGTGGGATAAACCCTGAGCTCGAATTTAGGAACCTGGAAGGATGGCCCTGACAGGTTTAAATTTCAAAGGATGTGGCAGAAAGCCAGAGATTCGTGAAAATCGAAATTACCCGGTTGTTCCGAAGTTGGCTTTCTGCCATTGTCTTCGCGCTGTTTCAGGACATCATCCTTGCGCGCAACGCATCATATTCGGCAATGGTGCGGTAACCGTGATATAGTTTGTAGAGAATGAACAAGTGGAAGCCGAACGCAAGCCATGACTGAAACAGGAGGTAAAGAAATGCGTCAAACAAATATATAATTGACCCAACAATAAATGCCCACCGATTTAAACGGGCGGCAAAAATACCGATCGCAATAAAAATCGCAGGAGCTAAAAAGCTGATAAAATAGTTCACCTCTCCTGTCAGCATGATGATGATCGTGTCAATCAATTGGCCGATTCCTAATCCAAGAATAAAAGCTGCTCCCTTTGAGGCCAGAAAAGTGTTGATGATTGAAAGTCCGGCAATCCCAAAAAACCAATACGCAGCCTTGCGCACGCCATCCACAGATTCATCAATATTCATTTGAATAACCTCCTTATTTTCGGGGGGTTCAGCCAATGCACCACGTTCCTGATTTTGCATAAACAATTTTTATTGTCACCTGAATGTATTAAGAAATTAAAGCAGATCAATGTTTCGCGGCTAATGAAATTAGTTTTCCGGTCCAGCCCCAGGGAAATTGTTTGGAATCTGGCCAGATTGTTAACAATCGGAGGCGTTCATCAAAGCGCAGGTCGCCCGGTAAACGAGAAATTCCGATGAGACAGAGAGTTGCGAAATGCTGTCGACACATCGCATCAAGATATTTAGTCGCCTTCCTCAAAACGGGTCCGTTTCAGAATGGATGCCGGTGAAGTAACAGCTTCTTTTTTGTATTTTTAACAAAGCTCTGAAATGCATCGGAAAAGTCTCATCACACTTCTCATTTTTCTAATACCTGGTTTTGGCAACGGGCAGATCAGCAAATTGGTTGAATACGAATCATGGTTCGGAACGTCGCACTTTCACGTTGGTAACAGGATTCTCATCGTTTCTGATTCCAGGGTGATTGAATGCGATGGCACCCCCGCCGGAACCAGGGAATTAGGATCCTTTAACCTCCCGCAAATGTATCTCAATACCGGCAGTTATGTGTACTTTTTTACGTACGACCAGGAAAGCGATTACCACGTCCTTCAAAAATACGATCCAGCGGATGCGAGTATCGTGACGTTAAAAAAGGTAAACAAATACAATCAGGCAAACGTCATCAGGGTCGCCACAACCTCGGACGGTATAATTTACTTTTTCGCCGTAAATGAAACGGGTGACGTCGTTCTTTGGAAAAGCGATGGCACCGTTTCCGGTACGGCCACAATGCCAGTTTCCATTGGAGACCTCAGCCTGACAAGCCATCCGCAGCCCGTCAGGATGGACGTCGTCGGTGAAACTCTCGTCGTTTCAAAATCGTTAGGCGGCACGAGCAACGAACTTTGGTCAATTGATCTAAACTCCTTCGCTGCAACAAAACTAATCGACTCGTCCGTTGATAATTTCACCGCAACGGAATACAATGGCAGGGCCGTACTCGATGGAATCATGTACTTCAGCGGACATAATAGTACGTATGGAACAGAATTGTGGCAGACAGACGGAACAGTTGAAGGTACACGGATGGTCAGGGACCTGATGGAAGGTCAATGGGATTTCAGCAACGTGGCCAAATCTTCAAATCCGGAAAATTTTCGTCTCGCCGAAAATCAAGTGTTCTTCACTACTGAAAACGAACAAAAGTTGTGGGCGGTAAACCTTTCCCAGGAAATTACGCTGGTGGACTCGTGCGAAGGCGGAGGAAGTTTGTGCTTTTCGAACCTCACCGCTTTCGGAGCGAAAATTGTTTTCAACCGGAGAACCACCTATGAAGGAAAAGAACCCTGGATAAGCAACGGAACGCCCGGAGGTACCAAACTCGCCGGGGACGTTTGGCGTGGCATCGCCGGATCCACTGCCTCCGTTTCCGGGACATCTTTTTACATTGCCGGCGAGAAAGCCTTTTTTCTTGCTGATGACGGAGTTTCAGGGCGGGAGCTCTGGTATGTTGAATACAGTTCCGGCCAAACCAAAAAAGCTTTGGAGATAACCCCGGGTCCCGGGTCTTCCTCTGTGACCTTTGTAAAATCTTTAAATGATGTGCTTGTATTTACCGTAGGGTCAAACGCGTCGGAATCATTGTTTACGGTACCTCTCTCGCAGCTAACTTCGGAGAACCCCGCCATCACAAGCAGAATACCTTCCCCCTATTGGTTTCAAACGATAGGGCCAGACATACCGCTTAACGCAGACAATTACTTGTCATTTAACTATGACATGGCAATAACGCCGGACGATGATATAATATTGACAGGTGTATTTGATGGCAACCGTTTAAGCTATTATGACAACGCTTACGTATCCCCTTTCCTGTCTCCCGAGCCGAAAGGTTTCGTATGCAAATTTAATGAGCAAGGCGAACTTCTGTGGAACAAGGTGACAAGCACAACCGAACTATATTACAGAAACCATGCCTTCGTCGCCGCCGATACAAAGGGCAACGTTTTATATGGAACCAGTTTCTATCCCAATTCCAGGTTTTACGATTTAACGCCCGGTGCAGAATCTTACAGCGCATACATTGCAAAATTCAATGCGGCAGGTAATCAGTTGTGGCTAAGAGGGGCGACCTCGTCTTCAGGCGTCAGGTTAAACAATATAGAGACCGACGATGATGATAACGTTTTCGTCGCTGGCAAATATGCGGGCCCGGGTTATGAGTTTGGAAATGCAGGTCTGGTTTCAGATCATGCCTCCACATATTTCGTTCAGAAACTCGATGCTGATGGCCATCCATTATGGGCAAAGAATATCGATGATGCCTCAGGTTTCGGTGAAATCACGGACATGGAAATTGATGAGGGCCGTAACCGGATTTTGCTTTTATTCAGCGAAGGAACCAGAAACACAGCAAGCTCGTGCGCGTTTCAGAATTGGAGTTTTTGGATTTTGTGTCTGGATTTTAGCGGAAACGTCGTTTGGCGAAAAGAATTCATGGCTTCCGATCTCACCATTGCCAGTAGTCTGGCCGTTACAAACAACGGAGACATCCTGGCTGTAGGCCGCTTCCGCGGAAAGCTGGTGATCGACGCCGAAACATTAATTACAGACAATACGGATTATTGCAACGTTTCAACCTCCTTCCTCGTGCGGCTCGATAAAAATGGAAAATTGATCTCAGCTGTATCCGATAATCCCAATGACACCGATGCTTATGACGTCCAGTTCTTTTCAGACGGCTCTTATCTTGTCTCGGGTATACTGCGCAATACGGAACCGAAGCCTTACCCGGGTTATGACAGGCCATATCCTAACGGCCGGACGCAGGTGTTCATGAGGAAATATGATTTTGCCGGCAACCTGATCAGTGAACGTATGTTCAACAAGACCGGAAGCGATTTCCAGGAATCGCTTCCGATCATCCGGATCGATCATCAGGGAGATATTGTTTTTTCCGATCGATCCGCGACAAAATATGATTCAGTTACTTATTCCGTTTCAACCGGGTGGGCCTCTAACGTGATATTGCTGAAAACCAACCTTGACGGATTTGTGAATTTAGTAAACCCTGAAAACATAGCCGAAACCATCCAGATTTTTCCCAACCCCGCCGAGGACAGGCTTTACGTAAAAATCTGGAAGGATGAACCGCAAGCGCAGTCGTGGCAGCTGTCCGTGTACGATATTAAGGGCAACCGGATGGTACAAACAATTCTTCCCGACAGCCATGATGTGTTCCATTTCCAGGCAGCTACACTTCCTGATGGACTGTATCTATTTAAATTCGCCAACGGCTCCAAAAATCATGTCAGAAGAGTGATTATTCGCAAACAGCCGTAGGACGGCTAATCCAATGAGCAGTTGTGGTCACGGGTATTCATTCTCACGGACTGGGATGAATGAATCACTTTAGCGCTGAAATTTTTCGCGCGCCTCATAGTAGTGCTGCCAAATCTCATACAGCTTTTCATCGATGAGGGGATTGAGCGGGATGAGATTTTCACTGACAAAGACCAGATTATTCAGGACCTTCAATTCTCCGTTGGCATTTTCCCACCGCACATCGCACGATACCTCTTCTCCGAATTGTCGTAAAGGAACGACCAGGGACCTGTCCGCCAATATTTCATAGTGCTCACTGTATTTCTTATGCTTTGATTCAATGATTTTATAAGGTTTCTTTAAATGGATAGACATGGTATTGCATTAAAAAGATTCACGCAGGCCGGTGTCAGTATTGTTCTTCCCGCAATGACCGATCGACAAGCCGGATTTGAAAAGAATTTCACGAGCCATTCCGGGTTTGAAAGAAATCTCCCGGAGCCTTGTTAAATAGAATGTATGTTCGAAAAAAATGAACATGATTGCAAGTTGATTGATCTCACTCCGGACATTTCCCGGATCGACAATTAAATTATCGGGTAGGCAAGTAATGATCTTCGTGAAAAGTTAGCTTCCTGCGAGATGATTAAATTGACCCTGTCAAGATACGGAAAATCCCACGGAAAAGATCGTTTAAAAAAGCAATTGATTCCGGATGGTATTTTCCAGCCGTTGCATGCCGCGGCCTCGGCTGCATGTTGAAATGTCACTTCAAGACGTCCTGGCGGCCTGATACATGACAGCATTTTACACGGGCTGTCGACCTTCCAATCGCGCGTGTTTTTTCATTGTTTTGCAAAAAAAATTGTATCTTTAAATACATTTAATGGCACAAATCCATAGTTCTTGTCTCCTTTTCACCCCACCCGGCGATAAGCAATTATTCAGAACCCCACTGAGCCGATTTTTATCAACAACACAATGATTGGTGGCAAATGGTAATTACTGGTCAGCAGAGTTCAATTAAAATAACAAGGTCATGACTATAATGATCGTAGATGATGACCCCGACGATGCATTTGTATTTCGTGAGGTTCTGAGCAGCATTGCCCCGCAGATTCACTGCCTGGTGGCAAACAATTTTGAAACCGCCAGAACAATGATTGAAGAAGCCGATGAAGCTCCGGCGATCATATTTCTTGACGCTTATATGTACCCGGTTGGCGGCAAAGAGTGCCTGTTAAAACTAAATGACATTCCGCGACTCATCGATTCAAGGATCATAATCCACTCGGGTGCGCTGAGCCCGGCGCAGATCGCCGAGTTTAAATTTCTGGGAGCAGATGACGTGATCATGAAGGCGGGCAGCTATGAATCTCTCTCCAGGAGATTGCAGGATATTCTGGCCGATCATCTGCCAGCAACAAAACGCATGGATTAATTTCCAGTTCACCAATGACGTTATCGCTTTAACTGACGGTAATGCTAAAATGACATTTGGATCGAACCCGATATAACATGAAAATTTATTCACCGCTGTGGAGCAAGTATCGTCCGGCGATCCTGAAAATGATGCTGGATTCCGCGGAGGCGCCACAACAATATAAACTTTCCGGACATGAGTTTCGTGCAATGAACGCCAGGCAAAAAGGCGGATACGGTTTCATCCTTCAGGTCTCCAAAGGTAAAGCAGTAAACAACATTCGCAATTCAGTGATTGCACAGGAGTTGCTGGAGATGCTGCAACTGTCACGAAAAGGATTGGAAATGACTGAGGAATCTGCTTATGAAATCACCATGGATAAAGAATTTGTACTTCACGTCAGTAAAATGACTTAAACCAAAAAATAAAAAAGCAGAAAAAAATTCAGGCAGTATGGCAAAATCACAACCATCGTCTACTAAAAACGAGATCGAAAGAAAAAAACTTCAGAAGCGGAAGGAAAAAGAACAGCGACGCGAGCAGCGAAAAGCCCATGCACAGGAAGGCAAATCTTTTGAGGATATGATAGCCTACGTTGATGAGAACGGCAACATCACCTCAACACCTCCGGATCCCGGAAAAAAGAAACCAGTCAGCACCGATGAAATCCTGATCGGCGCCAGGGTCCGTACGGACGAAAAAGAAAATGCCCGGCGTACAGGCAAGGTGGCGTTCTTTAACTCCTCCAAAGGTTACGGATTCATTAAAGATGATCAGTCGGGTGAAAGCGTCTTCGTTCATGTAAATGCGCTAACCGCACCGATTGCGGAAAACGACAGGGTGACCTTTGAAACGCAACGTGGCCACAAAGGCCTGTCGGCTGTGAACGTCGAAAAAATCTGAAATCGGTTCGGGGAAATCTTCGGCAACAACCTCAAAACAACCTGTCGTTGCGCTTGACGTTTCGTTAGCACACTACAAAAGTCTACCCTTCGTTTTCTGCGATCCAATCAAAATTGAAACCCGACATCACAAGATGCCGTCCTGGTGCAATTTGCTGATAAACAGCTTGCTTCCGTTCTTATTCAGATGCAGATAGTCGGAAAAAAATTCATCCGCGGTTATCATTGATGAATAATCGTGAACCTTGAGTCCGGTTTTGGATTCAATTGTGGAGATGAAGGAATTCAAATTTGCAATCTTTTGCCGGTATGCCGGATAATAAGGCGCAAGCACAAGCTTTACTTCCGTGTTTTTTTCCTTTGCCTTTTGTACGAGCGATGACAGATCCTTTAAGCGGTCATCCGTTATTTCGAAAGTCATCGACTCGATTCCGTCCCGATTTTCAACCATACCCTTATTGATCTTTTTATCGAGTATCCAGTCGATGTCATCCTTGCCAAGGTAATAAAGCGACCGGTGGAAAAGCTCTGTGTTAAAGGAATAAAGGTTGACGATCGACACCGCTGTGGCCGTTCGCCTCGAATTTGACTGGATGACACTCCGGATGCGTTCGGAATTACGGATATAGAGCTTGAATTCATTGATCACATTCAATTCGGTCTTATTAAGCATACTCACTTCAATGACCAATTTTTTCGGCGGCGCATAGAAGTCGTAATAATCTGCAACAAGCGCATTCGCAATCGCGACGGGCAGCGCGTTGTAACTGAGGTTGATGGTGTTGGTCCCGGTGAATTCACGGATAGCCGGCTGGTAAAGCGTGTGCCCCCTGGAGTTTCCAATGAGCACGATCTCGCTTTGGGCAGTTTGATTGTAAATTCTCGAGAACCTGAAATGGCTTTTATTGTTCACAGCCTGCAGGGCATCGCTCAGCAATCTGTCGCCTGCAAACATGAGGAGAATAAAAAAAATCCCATACATCATTCGTGCGACCTCGGTGCGAATGAGCGGCTTTTCGTTCTTTGCCCCGATCAGGTTAATTACAGTCGATGACGTCGTGGTGAAAAACTTTACAGGGTAGATCACCAGAATATTTTTCAAAATTCTTTTCATTGAATACTAGAATTGAAAGTAAATGAACTGCGAGTCGATAAATGAACCGAGCAATGCGATGCTCCACAGGATCAGGGCAAACGAAACAGCGCGAAAGACAGGCGACCGTACCGTAATACCATCGAGGTCAATACGGGAACTGAGTAGCTCAAAGAACAGCAGCAGCACAATGAGCAAAACTCCTTTTACAATCAGGAATTTATTTGGAAGATCGCCGAAAGAAAGATTATTAAACGAAAGGATACCCTTGATAATCGTGTGTGCCGTTCCAATGTCCGGGCTGCGGAAGTATATCCATGCCAGGCATGTGAACACGTAAATGATCCACACACTGAAAACAGCATTAACGGGACCGCTAAATGCCAGACCCATTCGCGATTTCACATTGTCGAGCAGCCGTTGAACGATCAGAAACATACCGTGCAAAAATCCCCAAATGATAAACGTATAGTTTGCACCATGCCATAATCCCCCGAGCAGCATGGTCAGCATGAGATTGCGATAGGTCATCCATTTACCGTTCCGGTTCCCTCCCAGGGAGATATATAAATAGTCGCGCAGCCAGCTCGAGAGAGAGATGTGCCACCGGGCCCAAAACTCGCTAAAACTTCGCGAGAAATACGGCATGTTAAAATTCCTCGGAAACTGAAAGCCCAGCATCCTGGCAATGCCGATGGCAATGTCCGAGTAGCCCGAGAAATCACAGTATATCTGAAAGGAATAGAATACAACGCCGATGATAAGGACCAGGGAAGTATAATTCCCGGGAAACGCGAATACGGCATCTACAAATGGAGCCAGCGAATCCGCGATTATTAGTTTTTTTCCAAAACCCACAAGGACCTGCGCAAATCCGCCATGAAAATCAGACCATTTGAATTTCTTGTCTGTTTGGAGCTGGGGAAGAAAATCAACCGCCCGAACAATCGGACCCGCCACCAGTTGTGGAAAAAATGCAATGAATGTCGCGAACTTTAAAAGGCTCGGTTCGGGAGCGATCTCCCGTCTGTATACGTCAATCGTGTAGCTCATTGACTGAAAAGTGTAGAAGGAAATTCCTACAGGCAGGATAATATGCAATGCGTTAAAACCACCGGAATAACCGGTAAGTCCTAAAATGTCGTTTGCAGAGTCGATAAAAAAGTTGAAGTATTTGAAAAATCCGAGAAACGCAAGGTTGATGATAATGCTGATCGTCAACGCGCGTTTGCGAGACGCGGGCTCTTGTTCCCTGTCAATCACAAGGCTCAGGTAATAGTCAAAACATGTTGAAAAAATGATCAGGATCAGAAACCGGTAATCCCACCACCCATAAAAGACAAAACTCGAGATGAGCGTGAAAACCATCCTGGCCCTGCCTTTCAAAAAAAAGTAAATGGGAAAAAAACAAGCGATAAAAATGAGGAATGCAATGCTATTGAAAACCATGGGTGTCTTTTTTTAGTGATCAAGGGATCCTACTTCAAAGTCCGGCCGGCTGTCGGGCGTTGTTTCGATTTTAGTTGAGAGTCGACTTCACCTGAAAAAAATAATGCCGCTGTGAGCTCTCCATTGGTTATCTTTATATACCACCGGCTAAACGACGACATGAAAATCCTCATACTGGCATTTTTATCGATTGTTTGTCTGCAGATCACGATGACAGCACAAGAACAAAAACGGCCGCGCGACCTTGGGATCAGGATCGGTATATTACCAACCGGGAAATACAACGCGATTACGGACGTGAAAGGCGTCTCTGTCGGACATTCTACGCTGATTTCAGGTAACATCAGGACGGGCGTAACCGCCATTATTCCTCATCCGGAAAATCTCTTCCAGCAAAAGTTGCCGGCGGCGATCTTTGTAGGCAATGGGTTCGGCAAACTTGCCGGCAGCACCCAGGTCCGGGAACTTGGCAATATGGAAACGCCCGTCATATTGACCAATACGCTGAGTGTTTCTACAGCCATTGATGCCGTTGTCCAATATACTTTGCAATTGCCAGGCAACGAAAAAGTCCATTCGGTAAACGCGGTCGTTGGCGAAACCAATGATGGATGGCTGAATGACATTCGTGGCCGGCACGTCACAACAAACGACGTAATGGATGCCATAAAGGCTGCCAATACGGGGATCGTGGCGGAAGGGAATGTGGGCGCCGGAACGGGCACGATCTGCTTTGGATTCAAAGGCGGAATCGGAACATCATCAAGAGTTCTGCCGGCGAACACCGGGGGCTATACGGTGGGCGTTCTCGTTCAAACGAATTTTGGCGGCGTACTTCAGGTTGACGGTGTTCCCGTTGGCGAAGAGTTGAAACAATTCTTCATGGGTGAGATGCTGAAGGATTCCGGGGACGGCTCGTGTATGATCGTGGTGGCTACTGATGCACCGCTCGACGCGCGGAATCTTGAACGACTGGCGGCCCGCGCCATCATGGGTATGGCAAAAACAGGTGGCATCGCATCCAATGGCAGTGGCGATTACGTCATCGCGTTTTCAACAGATCCATCCCTGCGCATCCCATTTTCTTCCGAAAAGAAAACCCAGCATGCGGAATTGTTGCGAAATGATGAAATGTCACCCTTGTTTCTGGCGGTTATCGAAGCGACTGAAGAAGCCATTATCAATTCTCTTTTTATGGCCCGGACGATGGAGGGAAAAGATGGACACACGATCAGGGCCCTGCCCGTCGATGAGGTCGTCAGGATCATGAGGCAGTTTAACAGGATCAGGTAAACTCTGACAATTGCAGAACCACAGAATATTTTCATACACTCAAGCTTACGTTCAAATCTTTGAAGAAGGATCTCCCGCAAGAACTGTTTGCAATACCTGGGAAAATATTACCACCATTGGCTGGCTTCTGGTAATGCTTTAATTCGGCTATATTCGAGCAGGGTTTCTAAAAAAAGTTTTCAAAAAAATGGATGCTTACCGGATCTTCCAGCGCTTAGTCCTGATAACCATTCTCGTGTGTTATCTACCTTCTCTTAAAATCCTGGCACAGGAAAATATTCACCATCGTCCAACCACCTATCAGTGGCCGGATGATCCGCTGGTGATGAAGAATCTTGAAAACTGGCGCGACCTTAAGTTCGGTATCATTATCCATTGGGGTTTGTACGCCGTTCCCGGGATCATTGAATCGTGGGAGTTGTGCTCCGAAGATTGGATCAACCGCGATAGCACGATCAGCTACGAGGATTACAAAAAGTGGTATTGGGGCCTGGAGAAAAATTTCAACCCTTTCAATTTTGATCCCGAGCAATGGGCGGACGCCGCCAAAAAAGCCGGAATGCGTTATCTGGTATTCACAACCAAACACCATGATGGCTTTTGCATGTTTGATACAAAACAGACTGATTTCAAGATTACGGCGGGCCCATTCAAAAACCATCCGCGATCAGATGTCGCCAAACATGTCTTTGAGGCTTTTCGAAAGAATGATTTTCTGATCGGCGCCTATTTTTCCAAACCTGACTGGCATTCCGAATATTATTGGTGGTCAAGGTACGCCACTCCCGATCGTAACAATAATTACGATATACGAAAAAATCCGTGGCGCTGGGACAAATTCAAGACATTCACCTACAATCAAATCCAGGAACTGGTAACGGGCTATGGCCGGATTGATATTTTGTGGCTCGATGGTGGCTGGGTCCGTCCCCTGGAAACGGTGAATGATGAAGTCCGGGCATGGGGTGCAGCAATACCAGCGTGGAGCCAGGACATCAATATCCCGCGGATAGCCGCGATGGCAAGAAAAGAACAACCGGGGCTGCTGATCGTCGACCGAACGGTTCACGGGCCTTATGAAAACTATCAAACCCCGGAGCAATCCATACCAGCGGAAAAACTTGAGCACCCGTGGGAAAGCTGTATCACCCTTGGAAATGCATGGGGATATTCTCCAAATGATGAGTTTAAATCAGCAACAACCGTGATCCACAAACTGATAGAAGTTGTCGCCAAGGGAGGCAATCTGTTACTGGGAGTTGGGCCAAACGCGGACGGCCGGTTCACAGACCTGCAGGTAGAGCGGCTTACCGCGATTGGCAAATGGCTTAAAACTAACGGAAAGGCTATCTACAATACGCGGCCGGCCAAACACTATCGCGATGCGGAAACTTTTTTTACCGTGGGAAAGGATAGCACTGTTTACGTTCTGGTGCCCTTAAAAGAAAATACACCTGTGCCCGGTACGCTCGTATGGAAACTGAATGTTCCCGAAAAAAGGACCCGAATCACCTTATTAAGCACAGGGAAAAATGTAAAGTGGAAACTCGAGGATAAACAGGTAAAAGTTTTCCTCTCGTTATCGATGATCCAACAAAATCAGGGCTCGCCTGCCCTTGTATTTTCTTTCAAAGAATAGTTCCGCTGTCTTCAGTCGTCATCCTTTAATGTTGCAAGGAATCGCACGACGTCGCGGATTTCCCGTTTTGTCAATAAAAGATGCATCGGGGGCATGCTCGAAGGCGAGGTCGACCGTTTGCGAATATCCGCCATCCGGACGATCGTGTCCCGTTCCGCAACCTTCAACACAATTTCTTTGGCGTTTTCTGCCTGCAATATCCCGGAAGTTGTTTTACCATTGGACAATTCCAGCCGTACCGTTCCAAAGCCAGGAGCGATTCTCATACTTGGATTGATCAAAGCCTCAAGAATCTGTTCGCCGGAAAGGCGTGAAGCAATGCCGTTAAGTCTTGGCCCCGCATTTCCGCCGTAATCATTGAAGGAGTGACAACGGGTGCACTGGGCGCTTTGGTGGTTCCAGAAAATCCGCCGCCCCTTGTTCGCATCGCCTCCCAGTAACGCGCTTTGGTACAACGCTGTCAGCGAATCCGGAGATGATTTGGCAACAAGATCATGATAACGGCTCTTCAGTGTTTCCGATCCTGTGCTGTCAATGGCCTCGCCAAGCTCCAGATGGATTTCGGCAGGCAGTGAACCGCGTGACATTTGTGAGAGCAACATATCAAATACTTTTCCCGAATGGTCCACAGGCAGCGTGCCAAGGGTTAGCAATGCAGCTTGTTTTTCTTCCGTGGTCCGGGTTTGAATTGCCTCCGATAATAATGAAACCATTAATGGCGCAGGAATATTCATTTTTGCCAGGAAATCAAGGCCCACAATCCTGACACTCTTGTCCTTGTCGGCGAGGGCAAGCTTGATGGCTTCATCAATCCGCTGATCATTCCACGCGGCAAGCGATGTCAGCGCCTGGATTCTTACCTCTGGAAGAGGATCATTCTTCAACCGGGCAAACAGGTTTTCCGAGCTTTGATCGATCCTGAGTTTTCCGAGTGCCTTGACCGCCGACAGTCGTACCTGTGGGTCTTTATTTGTCAGAAGGCCGATCAATGGTGAACCCGCCCTGGCTTTAACAAGATCCGGCTCGCGAGTTACCACACCGCGGTACCTTCCATCTACACGGTCAACGACTGAAGGTTTGGGCCATGTGCTCAGCGCGGCAATCGCTTCCGAACGCATGGCTGCGGGTGCCGTTTCTTTTGTAGAATAGTCGATAAGATTTCGCAACGACTGTTCATTTCCAACACGCAGGTTCGCATTGATCGCTCTTCGGATCAAGGCTTCGTTGGAAAAGGTTGTCTTTAACAGGGCATCGCCAAGTGCGGGCAGCGCTCCCTCAATGGAGAGATCGTCGTTGATTGCGCGTGCGGCCTCCGTCACAATGAACTCATCTTTATCCTGTAAAAAAGCCTTTATACCGTCATGTCGCATTCTTCTCAGGGCGACCACGGCGGCGATCCTCACCGCGCGCGAAGGGTCTTTACTCAAAGCAACCACAGCATCTGGTTTTCCGATCCTTGCCAGGGCCAGGCTTCCGGCATGCCGGAGATATACGTCTTCATCATTGTTGCTCCTGAGCATTTCAATTACAGGATTAACAGCAGGTACAAAGGCGATGCGTCCAAGGGCTTCTGCTGCGAAAAAACGAACGCGCGGATTTTCATCTTTCAATAAAGGAACAAGCAGGTCACCGGCTTTTTTATAACGTACGTCGCCCAACCATTTCGCGGCTTGCGCGCGAATCTCGGGATCACGATCCTTTAGTGCCGGAATGAGATAAGAAGCGTGTTCGGCTTCTTTGCGTGCAAACTGGCTGATGCCCCATATTGCATGAACGCGCGCCAATTGATGCTGCCCTTGTTCGAGGGTTTGTCTGAAAACGTCCAGACCTTTATTTCCGCGCGTTGCGAGTTCGAATTGTGCTTTTTGACGGACACGCATATCGGCGTGTTGCAAGAGGTCAGCCAGCGCCGTGCCTTCAACCTCGGACAGATCTGTCTGAAGCAACTCCTTTGTTTTCTTTCTTTCTTCCGAGAGATCACCAGCAACATCCAATTTCCAGATGCGGCCGTGGTCTTTGGTATTCCATCCCTCGAGCCAATCGGCAAGATACATTGCTCCGTCGGGACCAAAATCAATACCGGTTGCAAGCACACCGCTCAGGATCATCTGATGCTCGCCAAGTTCAAAGGAAGCTCCTTTTGATTTGAGCTTGAATGCATGGATTCCGGATCGGGAAGGGTTGCCCACAAATTCGCCGATAAAAAAAGTGTTTTTCCATTCTGGGCTAAGCGCCGTTCCCGGGTTATAGAGCATCCCGGTCGGTCCGCTGACGAAATTCGCGATGGTTGGCACGATGTAAGCTGCCTGTCCTTCAAACCGGGGAAGATACATTTTCTCATCCATCCACACTTTGTAGGAGTTATTTTCCGGATCGCGGTATTTTCCAAACTGCCAGTTTGTTCGCCAACCGATGTCCGCACCGTTGACAACATAAACGATGCGTTCCATCTCACCCGGATGGTCGCCATCATTGTCTTCACTGATCAGATTTCCGTATTCGTCAAAAACAAACTCGTGCGTATTCCTGTTTCCATAAGCAAATACTTCGAAATCACTTCCATCAGGATTGGCACGCACGATAACCCCGCTGTTGGGATGTTCCCATTTTATGCCATCGGGACCGACCCCATTAAATCCGATATCACCTATCTGCCAGTAAATTTTTCCCTCGGGGCCGACCTCAAGACCCGACATCCCGTGTCCGCCAAACCCAATGTGGATACCATATCCATGAGAGATGGAAGTTTTTTCATCACCAATCCCATCGCCATTCTTGTCCGTGATGCGCCACAGATCCGGACCGACAGCGACAAAGAGGTTCTCACCGTGCTTGAGTACCCCGCCGGCAACGTCGGTGACAACGTCGTTAAAATCATCGACGACCAGTTGTGAGAGGTCGGCAATACCGTCTCCCGACGCATCTTCGAGGCGATATATATTTTCCTTTTCAATCGTGAGATCACGCCAGTCGCGCGATCCGTCTTTATTCAGATCGGCCAGCCATTCGTTGTTCTTGCTGTTTTCGGGAGAAAGGACTTTCTGAAGAAATACCCGTTTGTCATCAATGGATTGAAGACTGATAGATTCGATCTCCCAGTCCTGGTGGCCCCGTATGTCGAATTCCGAATTCTTCTGACGGTTCGTCCGCGTATAATAAAGGTTCCCCTCATCATCGACATCAATGGCAACCGGGTCGGCCACAATGGAGTCAACAGCCCAGACCTTCAATGTGAGGCCATCCGCAAGCTCCGCGCTCACGGTTCTCGTAATAGAATCGGCCCAATGAACAGCCTGCTGTGGATCAAGTTTTTTGATTCTGTTTTGTGTTCGTTCTTTCTCGCGACAGGCGGCAGCAAGAATCAACAGGATCAACGGGAGATAAAAGAGCCAGGCATTCGGGAAGGTTAGTTTCATCCTTGTAAATTTACCCGAAATTTAATCGTAGAATCGGCTCGAAGAAAGTCGGCTATAAAAAAAGTGTATGAAAAACACTATTAATGCGGATTAACAGTCAAATGTTAGTGGTGCGGAGAACACACTGGCTTAAATCACTATTTAAAAAAAGAACGCAGCCCGGTTGTCCACCGCGAAAGGATCTATCCGACGTTTTCCAGTTCCTGAGGATGTTGATCGTTCCCTTTTTCTGAGACATTGAGATTCAGCCATCCGTTGAGCGTGCTGACGTTGGATTGTTTCATTCTCTTCCTTTCCTTTACCAGGCGTGATGCTTCGGCAACAAAGATATACGCGGTCAAGATCAGGATCGAAAGTGCCGTGAACATCAGCAAAGACGGTAAATATCCTTTGGTCGACGCGGTCGTGTATTTGGGGAAGTTCTCTACAACAGAAATTGCTCCCAGGTCCTTTTGTTGATTTAGCAATTCAATACGCTCATTTTGGAGGTCAATCTTCAACCTGACAAGGGCCTCCGCATTTTCATGCTTCCTAAGTAAATCACCCGACGTAGCGGTGTTCAGGATTCCTTCGATCCTTGCAATTTCTTCATTTATCAACGCCAGCTTGGTATTCTGCCTGAATCGGTCAGACTCCAACTCACGCTGGAAAATATTTTTAAAGGTGCTGATCAATTGTTTTTGAACCGGTTCGAAAGCTGCGGGATGAGTTACCGTTGCCTGAATTTTGCATAAGAAATCCGCGGGATTCTTCGCCGGGATCAGACGAACATCAGTGAGGGACTGCAAAGAAATTTTTTCAAAACCGAATTCCCGGGTTAATCCAAGGTGATTACCCTCACCGACATAACGGTTGATTGATTCAATCACCGCACCCAATTCAGTTTCATTGATATAAGGGACCTTGCATGAAAATGTCCCAGTATAACGATCGGGTTTGCTCCGGTAATGGAAGTATCCGCATGCCACCCCTATTACGAGGGTAACCACAATGGCCAATCTGTGCTTATAAACAAGGTTCATCAAATAGAAGGCCACCTGAAGAACGTCTATCTCATCCTCCTTCGGCCTGGATACTGTAATCAATTGCTTATGATCCAATGGTTTCATAAAATTTTATAAGTTCAACGCCCTCGATCGAAAAATGTTCGCCTGCAAGTTACTAAGTTGTGAACCAGGGACCATTAATATTCGTCGGAATGTTAAAGTTTCCCGCCGACCTAGTGTATTCATTGTTCCATAGACACAATAAGTAAACGGAAAGTTGGACTCATTCTTTCATATATCACCTCTTTTAATGTTTTTCCAGGGAGCCAAAACGCGAACGATTGCATTGCCGCGCTCGATTTTCGCCAACGAAAAATTCGTAATATCTTAAAAAAATCATGCCTCAACGGTATTGATGAGACCAACAAATGCGATGGCCCGTCAAAAAATATAGCGTCTGGCGGTTTTGGGTATCCCTGGCAGAAATATGCCAATAATTGCGCAATGCAGAATCGTTCAATTTTGTATACGAGTCGTTCACGTTGACCCGCAACTATTTGTCTGCCTATACAAATTCTATTGTATTCCGCACCCGCCGAATGTGCAGAATGACTTTCCTGGGACGATCTGCTCCTCAGGCATCAGCTGGACAATCTGAATAAGGTCAAAATTCAGGGCATTTTGCAAAGTAAATTCCTTGCACGGCGGGACTTTTTTCGGGTGGATGTAACTTTACCACTCTACCGGCGTCTAACTCCTCAAACCCCCGGAAACAGCCAGCGAAATAAAAAAACTTCAATGGAGCGACGGAGATTTAACGTTTCCGTTTAAGGATCATACGGCTTGTGAACACGTTCTTCCGATTTTAACCCCCCTTTATGAGAATTCTTTACAGCTCATTTTTCTGCCTGTTCGCTTTTGGAGCCCTGGGGCAGGATGCCTCAATCACAGGCATTCTTAGAGATCAAAATGGTGAGTCTGCTCCCTACGTGGCTGTCGTTCTGCTGAACAGGGATTCGGCTATTATCAAAACGGACATCTCCAAAGACAATGGATCTTTCAGCTTTTATCAGGTAAAAACCGGTGAGTATCGTGTAGCGACCAGCAGTCTCCAGTTTAAACCATATTTGTCCCGTGTTTTCGAATATAATGGTGAGCAGGCCAGGAGTCTTGGAGAAGTGATTTTAGATCCCACGGTTACAGAATTGAAGGAGGTAACGGTCACCGCCGCAAAACAAATGGTTGAGATCCATCCGGATAAAACTGTCTTCAACATCCAGGGTACCATTAACTCGGCGGGGAATGACGGGATGGACTTGCTTGCTAAAGCTCCGGGGATCATGCTTGACAACAACGACAATCTGATTGTCATGGGAAAAAGCGGTGTCCTCATCTATGTCGACGGGAAACGCTCACAAATACGGGGTGATGACCTCACCGCGATGCTGCGCAGTCTGCGGTCGGAAAATATCGAATCAATCGAGATCATCACAAATCCGTCCGCAAAATATGACGCCGAGGGCAATGCCGGAATCATCAATATCCGTATGAAGCGGGATGCGAATCTGGGATTGAACGGAACTGCAGTAATCGGTTATTCCAGGGACCTTCAAAACCGGTACAACGCAGGCATCACGTTGAACAACCGTACCCGAAAGCTAAACGTTTATGGAGCCTACACTTTTTACGATAATGCCGGTGAAGCGCACCTGGACTTCGACAAGCGATTAAATGGGTTTCTTCTCGAAAACCATAGCCGGGATGTGTGGCACAATATCGGGCAGGATCTGCGCGCCGGAGCCGATTTTTTTGTAAGCAAGAACCACACGATCGGCGTACTGGTCAATTCTTCCATCATCGACCGCTCCAATGAATCAAATGCGAGAACCCCAATCACGGATTCAGATGGTGAGCGGGAGCTGCTGATCGCAAAAAATAACCAGAGCTTTGACATTACCAATAACAACATCAACCTCAACTACCAGTTTACCGGTAAAAAGGGTTCCACCCTGAACATGGATGCCGATTATGGCTATTACCTAAACACAAGCGAAAACTATCAGCCTAACTTTTACTTCGATGACACCGGCTCAAATGAGTTGTCGCGCAACGCTAACAAGAATGAACGCGAATCGCGGATCGATATCCGGACACTGAAGGCTGATTACGAACACGCGCTGGGAAAAGGAAAACTGGGCAGCGGTTTTAAGATCTCATCGGTTGTTTCCGACAACGTGCTTATGTTTTTCAATCAGGATATGGATGACGGGCAATTTGTCTACGATTCATCACGAAGCAATCTGTTTAATTACGATGAGGAAATCATGGCCTTTTACCTGAACTATAACGCGAAACTGGGAAAAAAAATCGTCTTGAATGCAGGCCTCAGAACTGAGACAACCCATTCATTGGGCGAACTGGTTGCAAAAACGCAGTCCGAAGATGATCGCGTTGAAAGGCGTTATATGAACCTTTTTCCAAGCGCCGGCATCACTTTCGAACCAGATCCGAAAAACAAGATTGGTGTAAGTTACAGCAAACGCATTGATCGTCCGAATTATCAGAATCTCAATCCGTTCGTGTTCAAGCTGGACGAACTGACGTTCATGAAAGGCAACCCGTTCCTGAAACCACAATACACGGACAATTATCAACTCACGTATTCCCGGAATTCGAAGCTAAATGTGATTGTCAGCTACAGCATGACCCGCGACTTCTTTGCGCAGGTACTCGATACCGCAGGGACCAAAGGCTCACGGATGATTACAAGGAACCTGGCGGACGGAAGCAACACGGCGGCAAACATCAGCTATCCTTTCGATATAACAAAGTGGTGGAGCATGCGCGGTAACATGAACGTATACTATGCACAATACAACGCGATCCTGGAAGGGTCAAAGTTCAGCCTTGATGTTGTTGCTTATAACCTATCGGTCCAATCCACGCTTTCATTTCCTCACGAGTGGAAAATGGAATTGAGCGGTTGGTATAATTCACCCGGCATTTGGCGAGGCACGATCAAGACCAGCTACATGTGGTCTTCGACAATTGGCGTTCGTAAACCGATATTCAAAAATGGCCAGTTGAGCGCATCCCTTAACGACATTTTTAATACACAACGATGGTATATCCATTCCGACTACGGAGGGATGAAGGTGGATGGCACAGGCCGTTTCAGCTTCAGAAGATTTATTATCGGATTCAATTACCGTTTCGGAAACCAGAAGGTCAAAGCTGCGCGCAACAGAAAAAGCGGTCTGGAAGAAGAGAAGAGCAGGTTGTCCGAGAATTAGACCTGTCTGCAGAAGCAATCAATTAAACCTTGCAACGCGAGGCCACCCGATGTTTCGCGGCGTTGGTGAAGCCAATCCAGGCAGGAGTTCCCGCTGGTCGAACGATGTTCACCGGTATTTTTGACCAGTTTCTTTGGTCGTTTTCAATGTGTCGGCCTCTACGAACGCGCCAGTCGACCCTGTCATCTCCCGGTAAGACAATCCACAAAATCAAAAAAGCTCCACGAAGGCAGTTTGTGATACCCGGGTAATTCTTTTTTGAAAACAATTTTGAAAACAGGAAACCTGCGTTGCCTTCCATACAATACAGGTTCCCTGACCGATCAAAGCTTATAGAACATTTTAGCCATCCAGTTCACTCCTTCGCGTCGAAGATCAGCAGCCCTTATGCCTCCGGCCTCATTGTACACTTTACTGTCCGTCAGATTATAAACGGACAATTGAAAATCCAGTCCGCGAAAGACAATATTCTGGAATTGCAGGGAACAGTTCATCAACAGCCGGGACGGAATATTCTTCCGGCGATCAATTTCGACAATGTTTCCGGTTGATTCGAATGACCCGGGTACGAGCTCGAAACTCTTTTCGTCGGTTCTGATCCGTTCACCAACGTAGTTTCCTGAGATCGCCAGTCGCACATTTCTCGTGAACGCATAGTCGAGGCCCAGGTTCAAAATATATTCTGGAACGCCGCCGGGATGAAAATCTCCCTGACGATAACTTACGGTTTCACCCGAGGATTCGAGTACCGCGCTGATTGTGTCGCGGGTTATGTCTTCAACGTGCTGGTAAGTCATATTCAGAACGGTAGACAATTTCTCTATCGGTGAATAGCGAAACGAGGCTTCAAGGCCAGTGCTCGCAAGCCGTCCCGTATTCGAATACTTTCGCGCAAAACCTGTGGATGTGGTAGCGCCCAATTGTATGTTGTTCCGCACCTGGGTATCAAAATACGTTAAGCTGGCTTCGGTATTTTTGCCCGGTTTGTAACCTGCCACAAGCTCATACGTGGTAACGATCTCAGGTTTGAGGCCAGGATCACCTGACGTTAGGGAATTGTTGGTCGTATACAGTTCCGAAAACGAGGGAGCGCGGAAGGCTGTGCCATAAAGAGCCTTAAAATACAATTTGTCAACCGGGGAGAATATGAGCGCCGCTCTTGGATTAAAGCGATCACCGGCATCGCTGTAATGATCATATCGCCCGCCGACGGTCAGCAGCAAATTCGAGATGCTTTGCAGCGATAAAGAACGTACCAGGTCGATTTCCGCCTGGGCGAACGCCGCAAAAATATTTCTTTCGGCCTTCCGATTCCAGTTGTATGCTGATGTTATTTCCAGTTCTTCACCGAATGCCTCCAGCGAAAGGAAATTCCGGTCACCGAGATACATCAGGTGAGCTGCGTCATACTCAAAAAAAATGTTGCCGTTCGCAAACGTTTTAATGCCAAACTGTTGGTTTGTTTCGTACATCGTTCCGCCGATCAATTTCAAGTTGTTATTCAGGTTGTATGCGAACGTGGCCTCTGAACCTATTCCCCGAAATTCAGCCTTGGTATGGTAGATCATTTCTTCACCCGCGTCATAGTACAATGCGGGACCTGTCAACATGTCCCCGAACTGAGGGTAAGTAATTTCGGTGAAAACGTTGAAAAGCTGTGTTGCTTCCGCAGACCATAACGTTTGACGATGATCTAATTTGGCATAGTCGTAATAAGTTCGAACCAGAAGTTCGCCTTTCTTGTCTGCTACCGGCAACTTGACGCCAAACTCGGCGAACGCTGCAGTATTCTTATACTCACTGCCGTGGGTAAGGGCGTCATAGGGACCAACGGGCGGCCTATCGTCTGAACCCGCGAGGAAGCTCCGCACATAAAATTTACCAATGTCACTGTTCAGGTTCAACTGGGTTGTTTTTCTGGCGTAACTTAACCGGCCGGGTGCGGCGCTGGATGTGGAAGTGTGGCCAACTGCCTGACCAAACGGGTCGAGCTGTTCTTTTGAAATATCAGAATGGATCATGATGTCCGGCCCTTCTGTAGAAAAATGGTTTGCCGAAACCGTTGTTTTCACTTTTTTGTTTCGTGACGCCATCGACCCGGTGGCGGAGAACTCGTAAGTACCGAAACTACCCCCGGCAATACTGGCTTCAATATTTTTCTCGGCCTCCCGCGTAACAAGATTGATCACTCCCAGAAAGGCGCCTGTCCCGAACAATGTTGATCCGGGACCTCTGATAATCTCTATTTTGGCAAGATTATTCAGCGACATATTCCCTGCAAACACGCTGGCGTCGCCGTTAAATACAGACCGGAACGGATGTCCATCGATCAAAAAAAGGATCTTGTTATTTGAGCCTTCCGTTGAATGCAGTCCCCGCACGACCACCATCGTATTGGGACTGAAACTGGCGCGGATCACGTCAAACCCTGCCACGGTCCGCAGTACCTCTTCGATATTTTTTGCTCCGCTTCGAAGTATTTGTTCCCGAGAAACGGTTGTCACGACGCCTGCGGCGGTACTTTCGTTTTCCAGGTTCATCTTGCTTGCGGAAACAACATCAACAGTCAGAAGTTTCTCCAGATCCATGGCATAGAGCTCATCATCGGAATAGGTGTCCGGATTATCATTCGTGGTTTGTGCTGTCACGCAATCAGCGGCAAACAGAATCAGGAACAAAAAGACAGCATTTCTCCAATAGAAATTCTTCGAATAATTCATAGCAAGGTTTTTAAAAATAGATCAATGTTAAATTTCTTTGCCTAAAGTCAGGAGTGTGAAGGACACTTTGAGGCTTCGTGCTTCGATGGAAGACTTGTTGATGGCAAAGCTTAGTTTGGTACCATCCTTTACAAAGCTGATCCCGGCCCCTTTTTTAGCCAGGTCGGACGATTCCGTTACAATGAGAATGCTTTTCCTGCCCGTTTTTTCCAGCAGCGACACGAAACCCGAATTCTGGTTGGCGGGAACAAAAATAACGTCGCAGTAATCTGCGTCGAGCGGGGTGATCTTTTTGACGGTGAAATTGCTGTTTCCGCGGGCTGCCAGCATCTTCTCCAGTTCCTGTTGCACTTCCGAATCACCGAGGAATCCGATCATGAGTTCCTTTTTTGAATCCGGCCAGCTGACATTTTCAATAAATTTGTACAGGAAGATTGCCTGGAATTTACTTTCCTGGGCCAGCGCAACCGTTGTAAATAGGCAAATCAGTCCCAGAACCGTTAGGCTTTTAAATGGTCTCATGTGGGGTTATTTTAGTATCCGACGTTAAAGTGTATTATATACACAATAATGCCAGTATCTTGTACGTTGTAACTTATAAAAGGTTTTCGTAGCGCGTCAAATTACTTCTAAAGGCGTAGCGACCAGTCAATCCCCCATACAACGATTGCCCTAACCGATGATAAGCGATTTAATTCTGATAATATGAGCACCGCATCCTTCCCGGCAAAAGCTGATAAATGCCAAAAAACTTTTGAGATTGGCCATCCGTCCAATAAATGGTCAAAACAAGGGCCCCTGGTGTAGACGAAACCCCGGAAGGGGTACCAGTTGTCGATCAGCAAGGGAATCAGGCTGCCATTAAACGGAGGCCAGAGACAAGGATCTGCAGAAAGGATGAAACCAAGTCAACAAGATTGGCTACCGGAATTTGAAAGAATAATTCCATCCCGTTAGTCTGGAATCTTTTGCCATAAAAAAGAAAGCTGCATTTCTGCAGCTTTCAAACCGACCCAAACCAATTGATCAGTTTACATCCCAGAAAATTTCAATCCCGGGTGTATCTTTAGGCTGCACCTTCGCGTAGTTGACCGGATTGTAGGTCTTTTCGCTTGACGGATAAACCAGCCTTGACGGAGGCAAAGACGAATCCGGTGTACTGTTATCGGGAACGAATGTTAGCTGCGGATAATTCGTTCTACGCAATTCCGCCCAGCCCTGGACCGACTGCATCAAACCAAAATGCAACCACTTCTGGGTCCAGATCCTTTGTTGCTTCTCCGCACTGCTTCCGGCATACACAACATTCAGGGCATTTATCACGGTTGTGATCTCAGCTTCGGAGGCCGATGGTTCGGCTGCAACACCTCTGCTCGTGGCACCGATCGAATTCAGACTAAAATAAAATCCGATTGATTGACGGATTCCGGTTTCATAAGCCGTTTGCGCCTCGGCCGTGGAGCCCCATCGTTCAAATGCTTCTGCCTTGAGAAAATAGACCTCGGGCGAGCTGAATACGATGCCAGGCATTTTTGTATTCATGAGAAACGTCGATGAATCCAATACCGCATATTTACCCTTGCTGATATTTTCTTCCTGCACGGAAGCGGTTTCGTCCACAGGCATGCTGTAGTAATCAGGATTGTGAACACCACTGCTGACGTTCTTGTCGAATAGCACCCGCATGCGCGGGTCGACCGCGGGTCGTAAAACACTTTCCACCATAAATTCCGGCGCAACGTGCGAGTTTAGTTCGGTCAGCGCGTTGCGCATATTGTCCGTATAGTTTGAATTTGGCTCGAGCAGAACATTATACTGCGAGTCATCAACCAACGGATACACACCCGGGTTCGCCAACATTTCCAAAACCTCGGTTCGCGCCCTTTGCTCATTTATAAAAGAAATGCGCATCAGATAACGCAGGCGCAGCGAGTTGGCATACCTTCTCCATTTTTCAATATTCCCTTTCAAGAGGATATCCTGCTTTGAAAATGTTGCCTGCACAACGGGCTGGACAGATGCCGTCGCGAAATAATCCGCGGCTTCTTCAAGTCCCCTCAGCACAGCTTCGTAAACCGCGGATGCCTCGTCGAACGATGCGGCTTTTGCCTCACCGGTCAGGTTCAACCGGCCCGCTTCTGAAAACGGTAGATCTCCCCACAGATCAACCATCTGAGCGGTCTGGTCGAGGTAAATTACGCTGGCGGCCTTCATATACACTTCGGCATTGGCCCGATCTTCTTCCGACATTTCGTTGTAGAGCTTTTGCATTTCACGGTAATGGGCCACGACGCCACTGCCATTCCCTGCGGGAGCAAAGTAATCGGCCCAGCGCTGCTCGGTATAGTTCAATTGCTGCTGGTAACGCTTGATGTTGTTTGTAAAACTTACAGTTTGCGCATAGACACCGGGATGCATCACGATGAACGTTCGCATATTCCAGTAGGCGGGGCGTACACGGTCGTTATCCAGGATCCGCGTAAAGAATTTTTCAATGTAACCGGTGGTTGTTTGTTCCGGATTAATGTACTTTTCCTCCAGTTGATCCTGGCATGAAAGCACGCCCATGGCGAGCATTGCGAGAAAAGTTATTTTAACAGATAATTTTTTCATGTGTTGATGATTTAAAGGCTCGTCAAAAACGTGCGTTGATTGCAAATCCGTAACTGCGGTTGGCTGCCATGGAACCTTCATCCACGCCCTGCCTGTCCCACCGCGAACCGATCGCTACTTCCGGATCAAGATTTTCCAGTGTCCTGTAAACATAAAACAGATTCCGGCCGATCAACGAAACACGGATGTTCTGGAAATGAAGCTTTTCGGTTAGCGCCTTCGGTAAATTGTATCCCAGCGCAACTTCCCTGACTTTAATGTAGTCGTTGTCGAATATCGCACCGTTCTCATACCACCCGGACGCCCATCCGAAGCTGTTCATGTAATAGGCAGCGGCGTCGACCAGTTTGGCATTTGCCTCGCCGGATGTTGTCACCCCTTTCAGCATCACACCGTCGTGGTAAACGCGGCTTCCATCGGGCGCAGCTTCACCGTGGCCGGACAGAAGTACTTTATTATTGTCTCCGTCGATGTAATATGGCAAACCGCCGTGCGCTTCATCGCGGTATTGCAGTGTGTTTTCATACAAACCGGCTCCCTTGCCGTACAGCAACGGCGCCGATACCAGTTTTCCGCCGTAGCGGTAATCAAGCATAATATCCAGGGACAGGCCCTCGTACGAAAATGTATTGGCTAATCCGCCGACTACTTTGGGAAGTACGTTGCCTGCCTGAACATATTCATCGCTCAGTACATAATATCCATCATCGTTAATGATGAAATTACCGTTGTCATCCGTTTCGCGCGGATGAACGTAAATGTTGCCGAGTGTTTCGCCTTCTTCAGCACGTATTTGAACGGCGCCGGCATCCGCGTTGTAAAATGTGATCCGGTCCATTCCTTCCATCAGTTTGTGTACCCGGGTTTTGGTGGTTGCAAAATTGAATCGGGTGTCCCACCGGAAATCGCCCCGAACCATCGGTGTTGCATTCACGGCAACCTCAAGACCGTCGGAGTGCAGTTCGCCAACGTTGGCCAGGATCTCTGTTGCGCCGTTGGTTGGAGACAAACTGATCGGCAATATCTGGTCGACAACCTTGCTGTTGTAATAAGTGACGTCCAGACCGAGCTTGCCTTCAAAAATCCGCGTTTCAAGGCCAAATTCACTTTCGTACTTATTTTCCGGCCTGATCTTGTTATTGCCGTAGGAGTTCTTGGAGCTCAGGTATGAAACCGGACCTCCCGAAGTCTGAAGGGTTGTTTGCGCGTATGTGATGTTGGCAGCATAAGGAGGAGGTGCATTTCCGACCACCCCGTACGAGGCGCGGACCTTGCCGTAGCTGAGAAACACCGGGAGCCGGAAAGCTTCCGTAAACACAAATCCCGCATTGACGGAAGGATAGAAATAGTCGTTCTCTCCCGGGGGGAATGTCGACGAATATTCCTGGCGGGCGGTGCCTTCAAGGAAGAGGAATTCCTTATAGCTGAAATTAGCGATTCCAAGGTAGGCGTATTTGAGCACTTCCATCCTGCCAAGGGATGTCTGCAATTGATTCTTGGAGTTGTTCAGGCTAAACCAGTTTTCCACGACGAGACCGCCATTGGTTGAAGATGAATGATCCTTGTATTTCTCTGACCTTACCTGCGTCCCTGCGCTTAGGCCAACGGTGATATCAGGTGTAACGTCCTTGTTATAAGACAGCATGGCGTCGGAATACAGTGTTTGATATTTTGAACTTCGCGTTCCATAATATCCGGTGCTGCTGTTCGCGTCATTGAATGCCGATGGGTATTCATTGTATTGCTGATTCTGGACATCGACGGTTGTGAAATCATTTCCGACCCTGCCGCGAAATGTCAGGCTCTTGGTGATGTCATATTTGAGTGTCGCACTCGTGATCAGTCTATCCTGGAATTCATCTTCGCTGTTTCGCAAATTCCGCCAGAAGTAATCGAGGAGGTCATACGCGCGAATGTGATACCTGAGCGCTTCCTCGGGATTGCGCTGTGTGATGTTGTATGGAACCCATTTGTAACCTGCCGAGGTTTTGTACTTGTCGAGATAGGTGCCGATGTCATCCGTGCGGGAAAAAAAACCACCGTAGTTTGCCGTGAGCCGGTTGATCTGTTCGGGACGGTTATGAACGTGACTGTTAAAATAGTTGACGATGATATCCATGCTGATCTTGTTACTCAGTTTCAGCGTACTGTTGAGGTTAAAGGTGTTTCTTTCCAGGGAGCTTCCACGCGAGATCCCTTCGTAATCCAGGCGTGTATAAGAGATTCTGAAAGAGCCCTTGTCAGTATTATTTGAAACAGCCGCGTTAAATGTGCTGCTGGATCCTGTCTGGAAGAGCTCTTTGTAATTGTCGGGACGCGGTGAAAAATTCTTCATGCTGCCGTCCCACCATGATACCAGTTGTCCCTCCATTTTCGGACCGAATTGGCCGTAGGCACGGAAGTATGGTCTCAGCGATTCGTTTGAACCGTTGCCATCCAGATCCACCGGGATCCATCCGTCCTCATTTGCGCCAAGGGCAAGATTCGTTTCGCGATCATAACCCGGTCCATAGACATTCTGGAACTTCGGGGTGAAAGCCACCTGTTCGACCGTGAAGTTATAATTCACATCGACGCCCAGGCCCGCGTCGCGACTTCCTTTCTTCGTTGTGATCACGATCACGCCACTTGCGGCCTCGGAACCATATAACGCGGTAGCGCTTGCACCTTTTAATATGGTGAGGGTTTCGATATCGGCCGGGTTGATATCCAGAACACCGTTACCGCGAATTTTCTGATCACTCCAGTAACCGCCATTGTTTAATCCATCCTGGCCAGCTTCATTCATATTCCGGATCAGCACGCCGTCCACTACATAAAGGGGCTGACTGTTGAATTTCATTGAATTGATACCCCGGATCTGGACATTCACAGCGCTGGTTGCACCGCCTGGTGCCGAACTGATCCTCACGCCGGCAGCTTTTCCGTAAAGTGCCGATGCAAAATTGGTGTTTCCCGCGCGATTGATCTGTTCGGAGGTTACCGTGCTGACTGCATATCCAAGCGCCTTTTGCTCGCGCTCGATGCCCAGTGCCGTGACGACCACTTCGCCGAGCTGGGTTGCATCCTCGACCATCACTATATCGATGGTTGTCTGGTTATTCACCGGTATATCCTGGGTTGCAAAACCAATGAAGGAGAATGAAAGTACACCATTTTCCAGGTTGGCCACGGATACCGAATACGTACCATTTGCATCTGTCGTGGTACCGGTGCTGGTACCTTTTAAAATCACTGAAACACCCGGGAGCGGGGTTTGGTCCGCGCCGGATGTCACTCGGCCTTTTACCGTCTGGCCGACGACTGTCAGGCATGCCAGGGCGAGCGCAGCCATCATGAGTAAACGTTTTGTCATAAATAGTTGGGTTAACATGAAAATTTCCCACCACCAAAAGTGAAGGGCTACTGAAATTCGACTTTAAAGTAGGCAGTTGCATGATAATCTCCAAGAAATTTCTACTTTCGTTAACGCACACGATTGATTCGTGTACGTTAACGTCAAAACATATTAACCCCGTAAGACAAGGTATTCAGGGTTTTTTTAGTACAATTGAAGAAGGGAAAACCGGCCGTTTTCGCATATTTTGAAGGTTTAAAACGTTGTGATGGATAAAAAAATCAGGATCAAAGACATCGCGAAACTCGCGAATGTCTCGATCGGAACCGTGGACCGTGTAATTCATAACCGGGGAGAAGTTTCAGCCGAGTCGCGAAAAAAGATCATGGAAATTCTTGAGAAGACCGGTTATAAACCGAATCTGCTCGCCCGCACCCTCGGCACTAATAAGACCTTCAGAATTGCCGCACTGCTCCCAAATCCTGGTCAGGATGAGTACTGGAGCCTGTCCAATGACGGTATCAGGCAGGCCCAGGAAGAATGGAGCGAATACGGGGTGGTAACCGACGTACACAATTTCGACCTATATAATAAAGACTCTTTCAAAATTCACGGCGAAAAAGCGCTGGCAAGCGCGCCGGACGGAATTATCACTGCACCGATCTTTTATAACGAGGCGCAGACGTTCTTTAAAAATTGTTTCGATTCCAGCATTCCTTATGTTGTTGTCAACAACAATATCCCCGATACGAAGCCATTGACGTTCATCGGCCAGGACCTATATCAAAGTGGCCGCGTGGGTGCCGAGTTACTTCATTTGCATCAGTCCGCCGGCGGAACGTATGCCATCCTTCACGTTTACGACGACATCCACAATTCATTGCACCTTTTTGAAAAAGAAAAAGGATTTAAGGACTACTTTCTCGAACAACAAGGTGACAGCCCGAACGTCAGAAGTCTGGATCTCAATTATTCACATGCCCCCACTATTGAGAAAGAACTTGCCGATATCCTGTCTGACCCCCAACTCAAAGGACTACTGGTCACCACCTCGAAAGGGGCAAGCATCGTTTCGAAGATGCTGGAACAAAGGGGAAAGACAGGCGTAAGACTTGTCGCGTATGACTTGTTGCAGGAAAACCTGTATTATTTGAACAAGGGCGTCATTGATTTTCTGATCAACCAGAATTCCCGACAGCAATCCTTTATGGGAGTTTCACTGCTGACCAATTATCTCCTGTTTAAAAAATTTCCGTCGCCGACGTATTTATTTACACTGGACATTATTACACGTGAGAACCTTAAATCATTTTTAAGTTCGACGATCAGCGTGAGCGCGCAGCTGAAATAAATTAGAACTCGGCTTAAGCTGCCGCAGGGAAAGCGCTTAGACGGTCTCAATTACAATCCTTCTTTGAAAGTTTCCAGGTTTTATTCAGAATCTTTTATGGAAAATTCCCGCGTTTGAATCTTTACAAGAACCCAAAGACCTGTCAGATGGACCTCCTATACCCTCGCCACCTTTCTATTCTATTCATCTTTATTCTATTCATTGCTTTGATTCCTTTTTCCGCAAACTGTCAGGATCTGGTCAAAAGCCGTCAAAGCAGCTACTATACCTTCATTTACAAACTGAACGATCATCAGGCCACAAGGTTGTATGACGATACGGGTGACCTCGATCATTCGGTTCTGACAACAGTTTATGATTTCTATCCTACAGATTCCTCGTATGATAAGAAACTACCGGTTGGTCATTACGCCATCATCTTCTCGGACGGACAAAATCTCCACTGCAAGGTTAAATCGGTAAACAATCTTGATGTAAGAACCCTCAATAACAGCCGGGACCTCATGATCGTCTGTTATGATTCGACAGGGCAGGAAGTAAAAGATGCGAAAGTGTTTATCAAACGGAAAAAGATCCCATTTGATCCGGACACAAAAAGTTATCGACTAAAGGTTGCGAATAAAAAAGGGTTGCTTGCTGCGTCGTATCAGGGACACACTTCTTATTTTGAGCTCTCCAGATCGCATAACAACGGATTGCTCAAGAGAGCTGGTAAGAAAATCTTAGACACATTTCCGGTAAATCATCTCTTATCGCCCCTGGTGTTTCTGACAAATAATTTACGCGGTGCTATTAATGGCGGAGGGCCTGTGCCTCCGGGAATTTACTACCGGATACGCAACCTCTTTGGAGGCATCGGATTCACAGGGTACGTTGCATTGAACAAACCGAAATATAAGCCGGCCGACACGGTCAGGATCAAAGCCTTTATTAGCCGACGAAATGGAAAGCCATTCAACAAGCCCGTCGACGTTTACCTGTACGGCTATAGCCCCGGTCGATCTGATAAAAAAATCGGGTCGGTTGATCCGTACAGTCGTGGTGCATACAAGTACACTTTCGTACTGCATGACAGTCTGAAGCTATCCCTGGATGCCACTTACACCCTTGAGTTCAGAAAAAAAAGACGGTATTTGCTTTCCAAGACCTTTCAGTATGAGGAGTATGAATTAAAACAAAACTCGTTTTCAGTTCGCAGCGAGAACAACACTGCCGGAAAACCGGCAATACTATTCCTGAAGGGTACAGATTCAAACGATATGCCCCTGTACGATGTGCGCTCGCAGATCATGCTGAAACCAAAGACGATCAATCAATATTACCAACCTCACGTTTTCGTCGGCGACACCCTCTGGTTTCATGAGACAAAACTCAGCGCCACGGGCGAAACGAAGGTGGTTTTGCCGGATTCTGTTTTGCCCGACGTTTCGATGGACTATGTCGCTTCGGTTTATTTCCTGAATGCTGAAAATGAAAAGACCGAAAAAACGGTGAACCTTACCTACGATAAGAAGCGTTTACAGGTCGACATGGAATTAAAGGGAGATTCCCTTCTGATTTCACCGGCCGCCCCGGAAATGGCAGGCCAGCAATTGACACTCGAGATGCACGCAGCCGGGCGTTCGATCTCAACAAAAAAAATTCTTCTGCCGCATGGTGAAAAACTGAACACACTCGCTGAAAACTATTCTGTGCATTTCAGAGATCAACACAAGAATTTGTTTCTTCGGCACCAATCACATAACCTGGAGATCCTTGGCAACAGGACCGACGATTCCCTTACCGTCGTCACCGACAATCCCAGAAAAATCCGATTCCGGTATTTTGTGTTCAAAAACCGGAGAATGATCGAACAAGGTGAGTCCGATGGCTTGAGGTTATCCCGACCCGTTGATCCCACCGATCATTATACCGTATCCGTACAATTTGTCTGGGGTGGAGAATCTGAAAGCAACGTATATGAATTTCCCTTTCAAACCAGAAATCTCAACATTTCCCTGGATCACGCGCCGCTCGTGTATCCCGGCCAGAAAGCAAATTTCAAAGTAACTGTTACAGACGCGCTGGGCCACCCCGTTGAAGATGTTGACCTGACTGCATACGCGATCACTAAAAAATTTCCAACCGCCAGTCTGGCCAGCGTTCCGGATTTCTCAAAGCCACCTGTTACACCGGTTGTCGTCAATTCATTCGAAAAAGCTGAATTGTCGCCGGAAATCATCCGCGTCCTTTCTTATGGATACTGGAAAAAAATACTCGGTCTTGACAGCATTGCCATCTATAAATTTCTTTATCCCCAATCGGGCTATTTCGAGAATAAGACCCCCGCTCCGGTAACACAATTTGCGCCTTTCGTTGTTACAAATGGACGTGTTCTTCCTGTGAGGGTGATATACGTGGATGGAGAGCCTGTGTATTTCAGCGGATCGGATTTAATTGAACCGTATTCGTTTGCCATACAACCGGGCGAGCATGAATTACAATTGCGCCTCAATTCCGCCCTGATCACGATCCCACGAATGAAATTCGAAGCCGGACGTAAAACTATCTTTTCGATTGATCGTGAAAAATTACCCGAAGGGTACACGATCGTGAAAATGCCAACGGCCTTAAAGAAAACCGAGTTGTCCAAATTGAGCAGGTACTTCATGCTTTTGGAATACAATCGCGCTCACAGGTATATCCGGCAGGGAAACAGATTCTTTTTGTTGAAAGAGTACTACTATGGCGGAACCGGGATCACCGGGCCGTTCTTTCCCGGCAAAGCAACCTATGTCGAAAAAAACAAAGATTCCATTTCATTCGACTATGAGCCCTTTTACCGTTATGAGTTCCGCGACAATTATCTAAAACTGAAAGAGGCAAACACCGCGAAGCACTTGAAACAGAGTCCCGGCTGGAGATTTCAGCCGCCGTCGTTCAAAGACCAGCTTCAAACCCTCAATGATATCGAAGCATACTGGAAATTCATCGATGTGCAGCGGTCGCGCAATTTTGGAAGATATCCGTCGATGCTGCGATCCGAAAAACCAACGGGAAAATTAACCCTTAGAACCATGTCCGACCTAACCGAGCTTGCGACGTTTATCCTTAACGTTGACAGCCCGCAGGAGTATTACCTGGTGTCTGACTCGATCACCGAAGAGGAGTTTAGTCCCGGACGTTATCAGGCCGTAGTTATTTTTCTGGACGGGCAATACCTGAAAGCCGATTCATTACTCGTGAGAGTCAATGGCATTAATTTCTATGACCTTAGCAAATTTGATATCCGAAAGGCTGACTCGTTAAGCGAACAGCTCATGTCCCTGGTGTTTGAGATCCCAAAGGGCGAGGATGAGCTTAAGAAAAAAGAGGATCTTCAAAATGTCAAAATGTTATATTATCAAAAGTTCTCCGCCGCCGGGCCATTCGATCATATCGTTACCGGCAAAGTGATCTCTGCCGAGGATGGAAGCCCGCTTCAGGGAGTCAATATTGTCGTCAAAGGTTCGATCGTGGGAACAGTTACCGACATGGAAGGAAACTACCAGATCAATTGCACGCCGGATGCTACTCTTGTGTTTTCATTCATCGGGCTGGAAACCCAGGAAGAATATGTCGGATCGCGTCCGCTTGTGAATATCAAGATGCGCCCCGACACCAGGGAACTCCGGGAAGTGATCGTCACAGGGTTCGGGGTCCGGCAGTATAGCGCACCAGAAAATCGCTACGCCCTCCACGGAAGAGTGGCAGGACTCAGGGCCACCGGGGCGATTCATAGAGATGTTGCAATTCGGGGTGTCGGCAAATTTGATTCATACGGGGAACCGCTTGTGATCATCGATGGCGTGTTCGCAAAATACGGTGATGTTGATCCCTCGATGGTCACAGCCATGGACATTCTCGATGCAGAATCGGCGGCGGCCATATACGGCTCCCGTGCTGCCAATGGTGTGATCCTTATTTCGACGAAACGGGGAGCGACCAAACAATACCTGCATGAGATCAGCACAACCGCAATTCTTTCGCAGGAGGTGGTCCCCGGCAACACGTTAAGAAGAAACTTCCGCGAGTATGCTTTCTGGAAACCGGATCTGAAAACGGACGTGAACGGCAATGCGGTTTTCGAAGCGATATTCCCGGATGACATCACCGGGTGGAATGCGCAGGTGCTGGGAATGGGCTCCAAAAAAAGAACCGGACAAACCATGTCCACAATTCAGTCATACAAACCATTGAGCGCGCAAATTTCGCAGCCGCATTTCCTGATTCAAGGTGATCATGCTGTGGCGATTGGAAAAATCACAAACTATGGTGAAGATAAAAAATTCGTTCAACGCAAGATCACTCTCAACGGGCAGGCACCGGACACGGCCTCTTTCGAAATTGAGAACTCAAAAATCGACACACTCAATCTGAAAGCGGCCGGAGTCGATTCAATCGCTGTTAAATATACTGTCTCCTATAAAAACTATACAGATGGCGAGCTTCGGAAAATTCCCGTGTATCGACGCGGCGTTCATGAAGCCCACGGAACCTTTATGGTTTTGGAAAATGACACAACCTGCACGTTGGAACGAAAACAAAACGGTGGTGTTCTTAAATTCTATGCCCAGGCAAACCTCATCGATCCATTGCTGGATGAGATCACATCGCTGAAAAATTATCCCTATGAGTGCAACGAACAGCTGGCCTCACGATTGCGGGCGCTGCTGATGGAAAAAGTAATTCGCAAACATAGAAATGAAGCGTTCACCAGTGAATATCAGATTACAAAGACGCTCAGAAAGCTCACATCAAATCAAGGTGATGATGGTGGCTGGGGCTGGTGGCAAAAAAGCGATGGCATGGTTTGGATAACCCTGCATGCGGCACGGGCGCTTCTTCAGGCCCGCAAAGCCGGTTATCATACAGGATTGGACCTGGAGGCCGCGATGGATTTCCTCGCCGGAAAACTTCCATATAGCGATCAAAGAACAAGGCTCGAGATTTTCCGGTTCCTGCTTGAAAACGGAAGACGTGTCGAGATGAAAGAACTCGCCGATAGCATAGTTCAATCGAAGGCTCCGCTGTACGACCGCCTGTTGGCCCAGCGCTTATTACAGCTATCGGATGCAAAAACGGACTGGGCCTGGTTAAAATCAGTTCGATCCGAGACAGTAAAGGGAAATTATTACTGGGGTGAAGAAAAAAACGATCTGTCCGGGAACGCGGTTCTCAGCACGATACTCGTTTACCAAATGCTTGAAAAGGAACATCCGGACAACAAAGACCTGATCAAAATCAGGAATTACTTTCTTGAAAAAAGAAAAGAGAACTGGAGAAACACCTATGAATCCACCCTTATTGTCGAAACGTTGCTTCCTGAACTTCTGCAAAAAAAATCAAGCAATTCAAAAGTGCGGTTGCAGCTTTCAGGTTCAATCGATAAAACAGTCGACCAGTTTCCTTTTGAATTCAGTACTTCGGATCCATTGTCACTCGTGATTTCAAAGTCCGGCGCATTTCCGCTTTATATAACCGCATACGAAGAAAAGTGGAACGCTGATCCGGTGAATTCCGACAAAGATTTTGTTGTCATTACATCGTTTGATCACAACCCATCCAATCTCGTAGCTGGAAAAACAGTGAAGATGAAAGTTTCCGTTGAAGTAAAACGGGATTCGGAATATGTTATGGTCGACGTACCGATCCCCGCCGGATGTTCTTACGCTTCAAAAGATCAACACAGACTCAACGGCGAAGTGCATCGCGAATATTTTTACCACAAGACGACCATCTTTTGTCAATATCTGAAAAAAGGAGTTTATGAATATATGATCGAACTGTTGCCAAGATACTCCGGCAGCTACACGATCAATCCCGCGTCGGCAGCATGCATGTACTTTCCGACGCTCTTTGGAAGAGAGAATCTGAAACACGTGAAGATCGTTTCAGCTAAATAACATTGAACAAAAATCTGCTCAATTATTTGGAGCTCCGTCATCGACCCAGCACCCAATGGCATCGATCTGGGCCTGGCTCAATGTGCGCCCGCCCTGAGGCATGTTGCGGCTTTGGGTTTGCTCCTTAATGCGCAATGCATTTGCCCTTATGCTGGTGAATGTCCGCAAATCCGGAAATTGCGTTCCGTTGTGGCAACCGTTGACCGCGCAATTACCCGAGATGATTGGCGAAATTTCATTTTCGAAACTGGTGCCAGCGAAGACGGTGACTGTTTGTGAAGTCTCACATCCAGTCGCATCCTTTGCTCTTAACGTATATTGACCCTGCGACAAACTCGTGAATGTGCTGTCTGGCTGGAACGTTCCGCCATCCAGGCTGAATTCGTATGGTTCCACGCCATTGGATGCCATCGCAGTTATGCTTCCGGTCGATTTTTCGCAGCCCGAATTTCCGGTAGTGACTGTGAGTAGCAATCCATTCTTATTTTGAATCACAACCTGGATAACATCTGCGCAATTGTTTTCGTCGGAAGCGGCGACTTCATAGGATCCCGCGCCGAGATTAGAAAATGTTGGCGTGGACCGAAATAACCCGTTGCCGACTCTATAGAGAAATTTTTCTGTCCCTCCCGATGCCACCACCTGGAAACTGCCATTTTGTAAACCACAATCTGCATGCTCAACAGACACAACAGTCAACAAAACCGGCTTCATGTCACACAACTCCTCGTCAGGCAAAGAATGATATACACATCCGGTAAGGAAAAAAAGTATATGGATGACAAGTCCGGAACTAAAATTGAATTTCATTGATCCCGCAAAATAAAATAGAGGCTGTCTCAAAAGTCTGATATTGAAAAATGTAGCCAAATTTTTATTCTTTCTTTGCGAAACTTAGCGTCTCCGCGGCTTTGCGGTAAATCATCCAGTCCGCTAATCTGGAGTGATTTTATTCTGAGACCCGGATTTTTACCGCCAAGACGCAAAGACACAAGGGACCGCTAAGAGAGAAGCGAGTGAACTTTCCATTTTCAAGAATCAGATCACTACTTTTGAGACAGCCTCTATTTTTTGAATGATGAAACTATCCGTTTGATCCGATGTTTCCCTGCGCGATCAATGTTCCAAGGTTGGATGAACTCAGGTGGACATTGACGTAACCGTTGTAATTGATCAGCCCATCGTAGTTAATGGCCGTACCACTATTTAGCTGATCCACATTTGTAACGCTTTTGCCGGTGGCGCCGGAAACATTGGAAAGGCTGATGGTGATCGGTCCCGTTGTCGCCGCATTGTTCATGTGCACGTGCGCGGGATGATCGCCGCCCGCCTGCGTACCCTGGAGGCTGATCGTCACCAGCGTGGCTCCATTTTTTCTTTCAGCAAATGTAACGGTACCGCTAATGTTGGGATCGGAAACCGAAGCCAGCGGGTACACCTCTGAATCTCCGGTCAGTTCGTTTCCTCCAATATCGCCCTGCGCCAAAAGCGTCCCAAGGTTTGTTGAACTCGCGTGCACGTTAATATACCCGTCAAAGTTCACCAAGTCGCTGTATAGTATCGGCGTGCCTGCGTTAAGTTGAGTCACATTTGTCAGGCTTAAGCCGGTAGTACCGTTAACGGCCGTGAGGTCGATTGCGATCCCTCCGGTTTCCGCAGCGGAATTCATGTGGATATGAGCGGGTGAGTTTACGCCCGCGGTCGTTCCGTCAAGATCCAGCGTAACAAGCGTCTCGCCGTTGGCTCTTTCGGCAAACGTGGCTGTACCACTCACACCACTGGCTGAAACCTCGGCCAATGTATAGACTTCGGTATTTCCGGTCAGTTCATTCTGACCGATATCCCCCTGTGCCACGAGCGTTGCAAGATCAGTTTCGCTGCCGTGGACGTTGATATATCCGTCGAAGTCCAGAAGCTCGTCATAGGTTATGGCTGTGCCGTCCTTCATTGCCTTTACCTCGGTCACGCTCGTGCCGGTGCTTCCGTTTATCGATGCGAGGTCAATTACGATATCGCCTCCCTGGGCCGCCGTATTTTCGTGGATGTGAGCAGGATGGCTGGTGCCAGATTGAGTTCCGTTGAGTTGGATAGTGATGCGGGTGCTGTTGTCTTCGAGTTCTTCAAAAATGGCCATCCCGCTGATTGAGGGATTTGATCTGGCCGATAGTGCGAACTCTTTTTTCTCGCCCGTGAGCTTGAGTTCATCCTCATCGTCGCATCCGGCAAGAAAAACAGTGGTCAGAAGCACGGAAGACGCCAGGGTTAATTGAACGAAATTTTTCATAATCGGTTAATGTTGGTTTGTTCTTGATTGCACAAAGACATACGAAGTGTGAACGCCGGCCGGATTCTGAAGGCACCTTTATTATTAAAAAAAGCCCAGAGATTTTGCCGCCAGGTATGAATCCTTAAGCCGCATTGAAATTAATCGCGGAATTTGAATCGCGGACACTTTTACTGTCACCTTATACGGGACAAATTCCTAGGTTACCCGTTTTCAAAGCCGCCTTTCCACTAATCGCATGGCCCCGTTTCCTGCTTTAAGAAAGATCGAAAAAAAAGCCTTCAAATGCATTTTGAGCAATAGATTCTCCCGTAAAAAACTCAGGCTTTTTACGGATATTTACTAATGGACCAAAAGCTTAAAGTGAGTGACTCGTTCGCCGGCCTTTCAGATGAGCATGTCATTGCCCTTCTCAAAGAAGGTGACGAAAAGGCTTTTGATTGTCTCTATAAGCGTTACCGCAATAAGCTTGTCGCAATTGCTTACCACCGTATTAAATCAAAAGAAACGGCGGAAGAACTCGTTCAGGATGTGTTTGTGAACATATGGCAAAAGAGGTTTACGTTAGCCATTCATCATACCTTTTTTTCATATGTATACACCGCCGTTAAATACAAAGTGTTTGATCATATCAGCTCATTGAAAGTAAAAGACCGTTACGTCGAAGAAATGAGCCGTTTTTCCGAAAAAGCATTGAACGTCACCGAGCTCGAGATTGAATTCAACGAACTCGACTACCATCTCAATAAAAGCATCAGTGACCTTCCGGAAAAATGCAAGGAGGCATTCCGGCTCAGCCGATTCGAGAATTACTCGATCAAGGAGATCGCCGAGGAACTGAAGATCTCTCCCGATACGGCCAAATACCACATTGCACATGCCCTGAAAAAATTGCGCGAAAGACTCCGGCAGCTTTATATTCTCATGTTTTGAATTTTTCCTGAATTTTTTCGTTCCACTCCCTACCCTTCCGGGCTTTATTCCCGTCTTCTGATTCGACGGGCTGAACCAGTCCGTTTGCCGTGTTATTTTAATAACACGGTATTAATGAAGTATTGCAGAAATTCCTTTGGTTTGGGGTACTGCGCCGGTGCCATTTCTTTATGGTACCGGCCTTCATTTTTTTATACGATATTTCCGGACCAAAATCCCGCGTGGCCTATGAGATCAAATATTGTGAAAATCACCTTTATCCTGTTGCTGATCGCCAGTAACGTTTTTGCTCAGAATTTCCGTGGCGAACCCGTGGAATATGTGAATCCGCTGATGGGCACTGCATCCAAACCCGGTTTGTCAAATGGGAACACCTACCCGGCAATAGCCTTGCCCTGGGGAATGAATTTCTGGATGCCCCAGACGGGAAAAATGGGCGATGGATGGGCCTACACTTACGAGGCCGACAGGATCCGCGGATTCAAACAAACCCACCAGCCAAGTCCGTGGATCAATGACTACGGTCAATTCTCGATCATGCCGGTGACGGGAAAACTGAAGATGGGTGAAGATGAGCGGGCAAGCTGGTTTTCGCACAAGTCGGAAATTGTAAAACCGTATTTTTACAGTGTTTACCTCGCCGACCACGATGTGACGGCGGAGATAACTCCCACCGACCGCGCCGCATTCTTCCGGTTCACCTATCCGGAGACAGATAGCGCATACGTTATTGTCGACGGCTTCGACAAGGGATCGTCGATTACCATCGTGCGGGATCAAAACAGGATCATCGGGTACAGCAGTAAAAACAGCGGTGGCGTTCCTGAAAACTTCAGGAATTATTTTATCATCCAGTTCGACCGTCCTTTTTCGGATGCATTTACGTGGCAAGGTACAGAGGTTGAAAAAGGTAAACGCACCTACAGGGCCGACAGACGGTCATTCATGTCCACTGGCGACCACACCGGGGCCGCGATTGTTTTTAAAACGCGTCGCGGTGACCGTGTTCACGCGCGCGTCGCATCATCATTTATCAGCATGGAACAGGCGGAGATCAACCTGAAAGAGATCGGCGACGATTCATTCGAAACGCTAAAGGACAAGGCCAGGGCTAACTGGAATAAGGAACTAAACCGGATACAAGTTGAGGGTGGCACGATCGATCAGACAAGGACGTTCTACTCCTGCCTGTACAGGGTCTTGCTGTTTCCCCGAAAATTTTACGAGGTAGATGCGGATGGAAAAGTAGTCCACTACAGCCCCTACAATGGCAAGGTTCTTCCCGGGTATATGTTTACCGATAACGGATTCTGGGATACGTTCAGGGCGGTGTTTCCTTTTTTCAACCTGATGTACCCGTCGATGAACGCGCGCATCATGGAAGGACTGGTGAACACTTATAAGGAAAGTGGATGGCTTCCGGAATGGGCCAGTCCCGGTCATCGCGATTGCATGATCGGATCGAACTCGGCGTCGATCATTGCAGACGCGTATCTGAAAGGCGTGCGCGGATTCGACATCAACACGTTGTATGAGGCGATATTAAAAAATGCCGACAACGAAGGTCCTTTGAGTTCGGTAGGCAGAAAGGGGATTCAATTTTACAACGAGCTCGGATACATTCCTTATGACGTGAGCATCAATGAAAATGCAGCGCGCACACTTGAATACGCCTACGACGATTTTGCGATTTATCAGCTTGCAAAAATACTGAACCGGCCCAGGGAGGAAATTCAAAAATTCGAATCGCGAAGCGGGAATTACAAAAACTTATTTGACCCGCAAACCAAACTGATGAGAGGCCGCAACCGCGATGGAAGTTTTCAGACACCTTTCAATCCTTTTAAATGGGGTGACGCATTTACGGAAGGCAACAGCTGGCATTATACATGGAGTGTGTTCCACGACGTCAATGGGCTGATCGGTTTAATGGGCGGCAAAAAGGAATTTATTAAAATGCTCGATTCGGTTTTTGTCGTACCACCCGTGTTCGACGCTTCGTATTACGGGTTTGTGATCCACGAAATCCGCGAAATGCAGATCATGAACATGGGAAATTACGCTCATGGAAACCAGCCCATTCAGCACATGATATACCTCTATAACTATGCAGGCCAGCCATGGAAAGCCCAATACTGGCTGAGAGAGGTAATGAACCGGATGTATACGGCTGCGCCGGATGGTTATTGTGGTGACGAGGACAACGGACAAACATCCGCATGGTTCGTTTTTTCATCCATGGGATTTTATCCCGTGTGCCCCGCGACCGACCAATATGTGCTGGGAGCGCCATTGTTTCAAAAAATGACACTGAAGCTTGAAGATGGAAAAAAATTCACGATCCAGGCGCCGGCCAACAACAAGGACAACCGGTATGTTCAAACCGTTTCGGTCAATGGCAAAATTCATCCGATGAACTGGATAAGCCATGAAACGATCGTCAAGGGAGGGACCGTTAGTTTCGGCATGGGTGCCAGTCCTAATTTGAAACGCGGGATCAATGACCAGGATTTCCCGTATTCTTTTTCCCTCGTAAAATCCCGGAATTGACCCGTGATTTCGCGTGATCGAAAGGAATTACCCTTTATAAACGAACCTGATTTCAGACGATGAACAAATTCATCTGATCGATCTTGTTGGAATAGACTTAATGCAGCTTGATTCAGAGCCGGAGCTAATTTTCATGTAATTGTTCGTTCACGGGGCCTAATGCTCATTGCCTCGTGTTAATTCTGCAGATCCGCGAATTACGGATGACAGTTTTCAAAAAAATCATGTCCCCGACCTACCCATCCTCGTTTCTGAGCCGACTTATTAGTGAACACTCAACTCATGTCAGATCTCAGAAAAAAAATAGAAAATTTCCTCTCGCGAAAGTATTCGAATGAAGGAAAGGCAATGTACGACGCATGGTATCAATCGTTCGACGATTCTGAAAAGCCGTCGATTTCCGATGCCGATAGCGAAAAGATCGAAATGGAGCTTGCGAGCATAAAAAGGAATAACATAAGCCTTTCTCCCTCGTCCTTCAGCTACTGGAAAATCGCAGCTACATTTTTAATACTGGCCCTTGCTTCCGGTATCTTCTATTCGAATTGGAGCAGTATTATCGACTCGATCGACCCGCAGGTGCAGGCGGAAGAAGTTACAGCAAAGGGCGCGATGGCCCAGCTGACCCTTTCGGACGGAACACAGGTATGGCTGAATTCAGAAACAAGATTCCGGTATCCGGAAAAATTCAAACGCGGAGCACGCGAGGTATATCTCGAGGGCGAAGCATATTTTGAAGTTACAAAAGATCCCGCGCACCCGTTCGTCATCCATTCCGGCGAGCTCAGCACGACCGTCCTGGGCACCAGCTTCAATGTAAAAGCCTACGCTGATGAATCAACCTTTGAAGTGGCCGTGATTTCGGGAAATGTTTCGGTTGAAAAAAAGGGTTATGAAAATCAAAAGATTGTTTTGCAACCAAAAGAAAAGGCTGTGCTGAACAAGCAATCACAACAATTACTGAAACAGGAATTTTCCAATACCGGAAAATACGTCGCGTGGAAAGAGGGCCGTATCATCGCTGAAAATCTCGCTGTCAAAGACCTCATCGCCATTCTCAATCGCCGTTACGATGCGACCGTAGTGCTCAAGTATGAATCGCTGGGCGATTGTCGTGTTACGGCGGAATTCGAATCCATGCCACTGGAACGCGTCCTGGATTTCCTGGTGGCGATCCTTAATACAAAGTATAGCAGGGATAACGGGAAGTATGTGATCCAGGGATCGCGCTGTCAAAAATAGATTTACCCAAAACCAGATAATATGAAACCCACTTTACGTACCGATTACAGCTGAGCAGCACCGACAATTAACCCATTTCTAAAGAAGAAGAGGCGGAAGAACCTTGCAACGTCACTTCCGCTCTCTTCCACAATCATTATCCTGAACAAACAGAATAACTACACAAAATTATGAAATTTAATTGTTACCGTGATTACTGGCTCAAGATCATGAAAATCACAAGTTTGGCGGTCGTTTTAACGACAGCAGCGTTATCGATTTCGTTTGCCCATAATTCCGAAGGACAGAGTGTTCTGGACGAGCGGATATCTCTGAAAGCAACGAATGAACCACTGAAGGATGTTCTTAAAAACATCCAGAAACAGACGGGAGCAAACTTCATGTATAAGAATGCCGATCTCGATTCGAATCATAAGATCTCCATTTCTGCTGCCAATACCGAGTTAAAAAAGGTCCTGAAGGAGATCTTCAACCCGCTCGGGCTTTCATTCAGCGTTTTTGAGAAAAATATTCTTATCAAGCCTGCGCCTCCAAAAGTAGTCGTTGCGGCTGAAGAAATTCCTGAGATCACCGTCACAGGAACCGTAACGGACGGCGACACCGGGGACCCATTACCAGGCGTTAACATTGTCGTGAAGGGTACCACCCGCGGCACCGCTTCGGATGCCGATGGCAGGTTTGTCATTTCTGTTCCAAATGAAGACGCTGTTCTCGTTTTTTCTTACATCGGGTTCAAACCACAGGAAGTGGTTGTCGGCACCGCTACGAATCTGACGATAAAACTTGAAGTGGATATTCTTCAGTTACAGGATATCGTCGTTGTGGGTTATGGAACGCAGGAACGCTCGCAGGTTACCGGAGCCGTTACCAAAGCGCGTAATGAAAAAATGGAATCGAAATCATTTAACACCGTTACGGAAGTTCTGCAGGGAACTGTTCCCGGCGTGATCGTTCAAAACAACGGAGGCGATCCGATGGCAACGCCCACGATCAATATCCGTGGAAACGGAGGACTGAATGGCGACAAGCCATTGTGGGTCATTGACGGTATCATTGTCGGAAATGAAAATAACGTTCAGATCAACCCGAACGATATCGAATCCGCCTACATCCTGAAAGACGCCGCCGCCGCTATTTACGGAGCGCGCGCTTCGGGTGGTGTGATCATCATCACGACCAAAAAAGGAAAAGCGGGTGGCTTACGATTAAGTGCAGACGCCAAGTTTGGATTTCAGTCTGCATGGAAAAAGCTGGAGCCTCTCAATGCCGCCGAATTTGCCGAAGTGAGCAACGTCGCTGCAGATAACGCCGGCATCCCGCGCAAAGATGCTTTTAACGCCACCATTTATCCCGATGGCCAGATCACACGCACAAACTGGATGGATGAAATATTCCGCACCGGCAAGACGCGCGAATACAATTTGAGCCTCAGCGGCGGAAATGAAAAGTCAAACCTGTACACTTCATTCGGTTATCGCAAAAACGAAGGAATATTGCTGAACACCGAAGTGGAACGATATAACATGCGGATCAACTCCGATTACCAGGTCACAAACTGGCTGCGTATCGGCGAGAATCTTAATATCAATCATTTCGATGGCCAGGGTGCGGACAATACCAGCCCATACACAGGAGCAATTATTTCGGCTTTGTTCTATCCCCCTCATATCACTCCTTACGATGCAAATGGAAATTTCAGCGGACTGCCGATCGAATACTCAGGGACTTATGGTGATGTGATCAATCCAGTCGCATACCTTGAACGTATCGATGTGAAGCGACCGAATCTTTCTGTGCTCGTCAATCCATATTTTGAAGTGACGATCATGGACAACCTGACTTTCCGAAGCAGTTACGGAATCACGCGCGCCATGGATACGTACAAGGAATTCCGGCCGCGTGTTCTGGAAGTGGGCAAAATATTCGCCAGCAACTCCCTGGAGATGTACAGTGGAAACAGGACAGAATTCCTGTCGGAACAAACGATCACTTACAAGAAGTCATTCAAGGAATCTCACAACTTTGATGTTCTGGCAGGTTACACCTATCAGAAAAACCAAAGCGAATCTTTCAGCGCATACACTGAAAATTTCCAGCTGGAAGATCCGATCTACCGGCATTTCGTGAATGCATCGGACAAGACCAACATGAGGCTTTGGGGCGGAAAAGGAGAGTCAAGCCTGATCTCATACATCGGACGACTCAACTACAGCTTCAGGGATAAATACCTGCTGACCGGAACAATACGCCGCGATGGTTCTTCTTATGTACCAAAAAGGCACCGGTTCGAAGTTTACCCTTCGATCTCCGCGGGCTGGAGGATCAGCGAGGAAAATTTCTTCAATGTTGCATGGGTTAGCAGTCTGAAACTGCGGGCAAGCACCGGGAAACTGGGTAACCTTCAGGGTACGCCGGGTGCCGCCTACAACATCCCGCTGTCAAATACTTACGCCATGCTTGGCGAGGAGCCTGTCATCGTGAACGGCTATGCGGAGGCCGCAGTGTCGAATCCGAATCTGAAATGGGGTATTGACAAGCAAACCAATATCGGTCTGGATGGTTCATTCCTGCAAGACCGGATTACCCTCGAAGCGGATTATTTTGTGAAAAACCATGAGCGCCTGATTTATCAGCAACCGCCGTTGGCGATGGCCGGTGTGAATAGCGGACCTTATGTTAACCTTCCCGGTACCGTTCAGGATCGCGGAATAGAATTAGGCATCGGTGTATCGAGTGAAAAGACAAGCGCTATCGGTTACACGATAAATGCAACGATCACAACGCTGCGAAATAAAGTTAAAAAACTTGATGGAGAGGGCCTCGTCATTGACCAGGGCAGCGCAGCCCGTATCAACGCCCAACCCGGCAGGGTTGCTGAAGGTCAGCCATTATACTCTTATTTTGTCTATCAGTCCGCAGGTTTGTTCCAGACACAGGAAGAGATTGATGCCTACACCAATTCCGACGGAGATCTCATACAGCCCAATGCGCAGCCCGGTGATCTGAAATTTATTGACCGCGACCTTGATGGTGCGATCGATCCGGATGACAGGTATTTTGCAGGATCCGTTTATCCCAAGTTCTCATACGGATTAAGCGCAAGCCTTGCTTACAGGAATTTTGACTTCAATGCTTTTCTCCAGGGCGTACATGGAGCCCAGCTGTTCAATGCACTGAAGTTCACAGGTCTGAATGCGGGATCCGGCCAGGGTTACAATATGCTGAAAGATATCAAGGATGCCTGGAGTCCCACCAATACGGATACCGACATTCCGAGAGTGTCTTACCTGGATGCCAACGGCAACTTTGGAACGATTTCCGACTGGTACCTCGAGAATGGCTCGTATGCAAGACTGAGAAATCTGACCATCGGGTATAGCGTTCCATCGCTGATCAGGGACAAGATCTTCGTCAGCAACCTGCGGGTATTTTTTACAGCACAAAATCTCTTCACGATCACGAAATACACCGGCTCGGATCCGGAGATCGGTTTGCTGGAATATGGGCTTGATTACGGAAGATATCCGCAAGCCCGCGTATTCATGTTTGGTGTTAATGTTGGCCTCTAAAACTTCAATGATTATGAACAACAAGTGGTATAAAATATTAGTTGTAGTCATTCTCAGCGCTGTCACCAGTTGCTCGGAAGACGAGTTGGAAATTATCACCGAAGGTGCTCCGATGTCCGGTAACTTTTGGAAAACAGAAAAGGACGCAATCAGCGCCGCCAATGCGCTTTACGACCAGTTTGGACTGGAAGAATATTATGGTCGCGGGTACATGTGGTATATCGCTGCAAGTGATGACATGATCATCGGCCGCCCAAGGCCATCCGGCGAAACGGTGAGAACTTTTTCCAGCGCGGCGGCCTCCTATGGCAATATCCAGGATCAGTGGAGATATCGTTATAAAGTCATCAAACGCGCCAACGATATTCAAAACTATGTTCCTTACATGGAGATCGATTCGGAATTAAAAAACAGGGTTTTAGGCGAAGCTTATTTCCTCAGCGGCCTGATGTATTTCGAGCTCGTTTATACCTATGGTCCGGTGCCGATAATCAAGCCGGAGACCACGGACTTCCAAATCGGGCGCCCTGAAAATACCGATGCCAATTATGCCTACATCGCCGAGTTGCTGACGAAAGCCGGAGAGCATCTTCCTTATTTTGACGAATTGGAATCAGCCGACTACGGCAGGGCACATAAAACAGCAGCGTGGGCTTTCCTCGCAAAGGCGTACCTCTATGCAAAAGATTACGCGAATGCTAAAAAGTATGCAGACATGGTAATCGCCAGCGGCAAACATTCATTGTTGCCCGACTTCGCCGACGTTTTCGAGATTGCGAACAACTGGAGCTCCGAATATATCTGGTCCGTGACCTCAAACAGCAACCCACGTGGCGGAAGTCCGCTGCCGGGCATCATGCTTGAAAGACTTGGATGGGGAGAGTACAATGGCTGGGGTTATTTTACACCGACGAAAGAGCTTTACGACAGTTATGAGGCAGGCGACGAACGCAGGGCTGTAACGATTCTCGCCCCCGGCGATACCTTCGTTTTCTTCGGAACAGAACGCACCTATGCGGCAGACAATACCAACAGCGACAGCAGAATGCAATTCCGGAAGTACATGGAGCCTTTTTCATATCCGAAAGTGAATGGCAATGTCGATCCGCGGTATGTAAGTGAAGACGGAAATTATCCAACGACAGCGCTGAATCTTCCCCTGATGCGATACGCCGAGGTACTGTTGATCAAGGCAGAAGCCGCATTGATGTCAGGGGAAAATGCAGACGCAGAGATCAACGCGATCCGCACACGCGCAGGCCTTGCACCGATCTCCGGTGCAACGCTGGCACACCTTAAACGCGAAAGGCGTAATGAGCTTGCCGGCGAGTTTTCGAATCGGCATGCCGACCTGGTTCGTTGGGGCGATGCGATGGCAACCTATGCGCAACCTCTTCACAGATTCGATGGATCTGAAGTTCCTTACAATGCCGTGCGCACATTCAACCCGGCTGTTCACCATGTATGGCCTGTTCCTCAAAAAGAAATCGACACAAGCGGTGGTTTGATCAAGCAAAACCCCGGCTGGTAATTTTAACCTGAACTTTAATGCAAGAGAGTCTCGTCCGAGACTCTCTTTTTTTTTCGCGGAAGGGTGACGCCCGGAAGCGTCACGCTACGACTTTCTTTTTTCGTATCCCCTAAGACTGGTAGCGCTAAAATACAGGCGGGAAATTTTGCGCGGGATTGGGTATATTTAGCCGATGTACAGGAAATATTTTTTAGATAGTTTCGATGCTTATCCAGTCGTTATTGTTTTGGTAATCGTTACTTCAGGTATTTTGATTACCCTCAGTGTCGACCATGTCTATAAAAGGCTGAAAAGAAAGTAGGTCGTCCCGACTGGTGCGTCTCTGAAAGCTTCAGGATGTCATGTTTTTTCTGAGCCCAACCGATTACTGAAACTCACCAGGTTATTTCCCGGATATCGATACGTCGCCCTGCTCAGTCAACGACATCGGGTCTACCTGCATAAATCTTCCGAGTGCGGCATCGTAGTTTCTAAACGCCAGGTCATACCATCCGCTCGTGACATTCAGCTCACTTCCTGCATTGTAAAGAAAATTGTTTTTGTTGCTTTCCCGTGTCCAACTGGCCGAGGTTTGCAGTCCCTACCTTCGCGAAGCGCTCCGGTAGGCAGGCGTACGGATAATACTCATTGTATTGAAGAACATTCGACGGCGTATACGTCATTGTAACATCATCGAAATGCGACGCTTTCACCCTATTAGGACGACTTACTGAGACATTGAAATGTAATAGCTAGGACAATGTTACGCCACGGGCGTTCCTGTTGAAATGTGGAAGACTCCCAGCCGCGCATGCCGATGCAGAGTATCCCACATTCCAACGAGGCGTTCACGACAACAATTATTACATTTGAGTGTAGCTACTCAGGGGAGCTTACGCTTGAATTAGTGAATACTTCTAATGTAAAGTGTAATGTAATGTAATTACCCATCTTTATTCCGCTAAAAACAAACAAAGCAAAGGGCAAAATAACAAGTATCACACCAATAAGAACAGTTATATATCCAGGCGTATTCTTAAAAGCGTGGACTGCTTCTATATGCCACTGCAGATTGATCTATTCCAACGTAGTACTTAACTCCCTTGCTCAGCATCTTCTTATAAACAAACAGTTTACCATGGGTGTAAGTATCTCGCCAATGTAATTCCAGCAAACACAAACAAAGCAAATGAGCCCAAATAATAAAAAACAGCGACCATAGCATATACGACTCTTGTTCGCGATGTTGTTTTATGGTAACTGTTTATAATCTCAAGATATCGGCCAGTTTTCACAAAGTATCGTGATGTCAAAAAACCATTCATCATTCCAATAATCATTACAATGACAACAAGGAATCTAGCGTCCATAATAGGCAGTTTTAAAAACACGGTAATTAGAAAATAAAGCGATAATACTATAAAAAAAACTCCAGTTGATACCAGAAGGCTGGCTCTCTCCATTACCGTACCATCACTTTTTGATATTAAACAGTAACTCATGTAAAACAGAAAATGATACAATTTCTTCATGCTCATTGGCCCTCCTGATTTCGAAGTATTATATCCCAGTTTCTTTGTATCCATTCACTACCGTCCGCAAGAGGCCATATTCCATAAACAGCGCCGCCATTGTAACGCTAACAGGCAACACCACGCCCTGCGATGCAATTTTATGGATCCAGAAAATGACTAGGTTTAGTTGCTTACCTTCTCTTCGATCTCAGACAATATTTGTTCTTCGAATTTCCTGAGTTGTTCCCGATTCTCCGATTGACTGAAATCTTTGTTGATTTCCCTCCAACGGCCCAAACTAAGACCATCATTGATTGCGACAAAAGCAAACGTTACCCGGTTACTGCCACTGCTTCGTACCCACGTTTTAACAATCTGATTTTCCTCTCGGTAATAAAAATAAATGTGATACCAGTAATCCGAACTATCTCTACGACCATCTCTTAACCCAACCTTTTGGGGCACATTGTAGCTCGAATCCTCTATTTTAAAACTGTTAGCAGCCGCAATCCAGGTTTTCTCATTCACGTTCAATTCATATTTCTCAGCATAGGGATAACTGCCAGGAGAAAACAAATCTGCGAGCTGTAAGAGAAAAAATACAGCGAAACAAATTACACCGACTACAAGAACTATTTTTCGAGCTTTTTTCATCATATTAATGTTTGTGCACGTCTGGGCTATTGCTCACATCATTGTTGCTCACTTCTAACCACATCATTACTTCACCAAATCCCGATGGTCTGCTCAATTGGATAACTGTTTTTGGCAGTGCTGCTATCCCTAATCCTATGCCTAATACCGCTGCTTGCATCCTATCAACGGGATTAAGAAATGGCATGCCGGCGATAACTTAACCATAATAAATTATGATTCAGAGTTGACGGATCTACACAGTTTGAACACTGATCGATGTGCTGGTCAACAGCCATTGAACCAGATATGTCTCCGCTCCCAAAATACCCACTTTCAACATCAAATATGATCGGCGGCAGAGTAGCCTGTCCAAATTCATCCACTGAATTTACAATCACACTGCTGATCTCCCCATTGTCGAGTAATACCCCTAAGTGATAGCCTTTAACATCAATTCCAATATACTGAAGAGAGGATGCAGCTGCTTCAGCGGCGCTTATTGCGGCCGCCGCTACCTGTTGAAAGTAAAGTGCCTGCTGGCGCTCAAAGGCTCTGATTGCCGCATAGTATGCCGATGGAAGCCCAGATCCACCGCCACCATCAAACCCGTCACCAAGCACGTCACCGCTGTTGGGATTAAGGCTCAGTGACTGGCTATGCTCCACAGCTCGGGCATGCATTTCTGAAAATGTCCGTTTCGCATCCACCTGGTTACAAATGGCACAAAATACTTTGTCGCCCAACGGATCATTGAAACTCACCGGATTATTTCCCGCATACTGATACGTGGCCTGCTCAGTCACAGACATCGGGTCAACCTGCATGAATCTCCCGAGTGCCGCATCGTAGTTTCTAAACGCCAGGTCATACCACCCGCTCGTAACATTCAGCTCACTTCCGGCATTGTAAAGGAAATTGTTTTTGCTGTTTTCCCGTGTCCAGCTGGCGGAAGTTTGGAGTCCCTACCTTCGCGAAGCGCTCCGGTAGGCAGGCATAAGGATAATACTCTTTGTACTGAAGAACCTTCGACGGCGTCTACGTCATGGTAACATCATCGAAATAAATGGCTCGGGCGGGTCGTGCAGCCGCATCTCCGTGGCTCCGGCTTCACGCTACCAATTATTCAAATATCTACTGGTGGTAATACCAGAAAATATTAGCAGAGCCAATGATCCCAAAAATAAAAGTGCCGCGATAAGCGCGTAAAACCTTTTGAATGCAGTAGTGGTTTTATTATAACCATTAATTATTTCTAAATAACGTCCATTCTTGACAAAGTATCTTGATGTTAACAAACCATTGCCCAAAAACAAAAATTCTGGCCCAGTAAGTTGGTCTATGAATTTTTACCTGAGAAAATCTATAAAGCAAGTAATTTATCATTGTTCTTTAATTAGAATTTGATACTTCCACTAACATTTGAATCATTCCGGATTTTATCCGATCCGTCAAACTCTGATCACTGAAAAGTGCGAACCCGACATCAACAGCCCCGTATATAACTCCGTAAACAGGAAATGCGACCATCAAACCTGTATTGATAGCTTGAAATCCATCACCGGCCGTGAGTTGGCCGCCTTTGATAATATCATAGTCATTTGTAACAATGCCTAAGCCTGCGAGAGCAGGTGCTAGTTTGCTTAATGTATTTGCCGTACCAAGAGCAGTCGAAGAACTGACTCTTCCGATGTAAAGAGCCTTATTGTTTTCTAGTAACGGAGACTTGAATACATTCTTTATTAGAAATAGTGGAACTTGCCCAGTTTTGCCTTGGCTTCGTGCAAAATGAACTGCTCAATCGAACGTTGGTTTTAATCCAGCGAGGGCTAACTCAAGAGATCCTAAACCTTCACCGAATCCAAATCCAGCCTGTAATATTTGATGATTCCCTTGCTGAGCTTCTATTGCACCAGGAAAGCAATGAATCTCCCAATTAAAACGACAAGACCAATAGCTATTAGGAAAGCGACGGTTTTCAGTAACACATTAAATTTCCCAAAGTCATAATACTCAAAACCAATTTTCCCTTTCATAAATTTCCGCGATCCTCGAACTATAACAAAATAGTAGGTCAATACTAGTATCGACATTGCTGCCGCATAAAACATTAAGTCCATGAAGGTATTCCTGCTTGACAATTGAAAATACAACAAGTAAACAACAGTTAGAGGCAGACTTAAAATAACCGCCCAAATCAAATGCAACGATCTCCTCACACTGCCTTCGTGGTCGGAAGACAATTCGTAGTGTATAATTTTGTATAAAAGTTGTATCATTTTTCTTTTAATCAATAGAGTCAACATATTCGCCAACGTTTTGCTCAAGTGACTTTCCGTTATATAAATAAGAAGCCAATTGCGCACCCCCGTACAGGATGCCGACAATAGGCACGGAGTAGCTTATAGCCATTACACCCATACCAATCCAATAACCAGCGTGGTCATAGCCATTTTTTTCGCTAAAGTTTGCTACATAATCAACGGTCGATAAGGCTGCGCCGAAATTTCCAATTCTTGAACCCCATGACCTGGCGGCATTAAATGAATTTTTTAAGAACTGAGCCGTGGCTTGAGTGCCTACTCGGCTGCCTGTTAGGTTTGATACGAATCTTGCAACGTTTCTTGGACCATTTTGATACTGCCTGATCCATTTAAGGCCCTGTTCGCCGGTACCAATCAATGTACTTCCCGCATTTAGTATATTATTTGCATAGGCCAGCTCAGTTGGAAAAAGTGTGGCCTCTAATACTTGATAATCTCCTTGCTGGGAACCAGCACCAAAATACCCACTTTCAACATCAAATATGATCGGCGGCAGAGTAGCCGGTCCAAATTCATCCACTGAATTTACAATCACACTGCTGATCTCCCCATTGTCGAGTAATACCCCTAAGTGATAGCCTTTAACATCAATTCCAATATACTGAAGAGAGGATGCAGCTGCTTCAGCGGC